>Ga0209083_1000508_pt1 | contig 57104 bp, 31 predicted proteins | sample AM7aDNAmetaG_FD_184132 | JGI IMG/M metagenome (GOLD analysis project Ga0209083, IMG submission 184132) | Freshwater microbial communities from Finland to study Microbial Dark Matter (Phase II) - AM7a DNA metaG (SPAdes) (version 3) | ecosystem: Environmental > Aquatic > Freshwater > Lake ...
ATCTCGACCTCTCGTAATTTAAGAATGATCTCCTCGGGTTGAAGCCTTTTTCTCGCCATCTTTTTGCCCCTTTCTGTTGCCAGAAGTCTATCACAACAACTGGCTCAGTTTTCGGGGGCTAGGTCAATCCTCCTTCAAGGAATCCTATGTATCCCAAACCTATCTCAAAGGCGACGCAGTGAAAGCGGAGTCCAAAGACGGCGTGGTCACCTTGTCAGGGACAGTCGATCAGCAATCTCACAAAGGTTTGGCCGAGGAAACCGCCGCGAATCTTCCTGGCGTCACAAAAGTGGATAATCGCCTGGAACTTAATGTGCAACCCACTCCTGAAAAGAACAATGAGTGGCTCGCGATGAACATCAAGGCCGCACTGCTCTTTCACCGTAATGTAAGCCTTTCGAATACTAAGGTTTATGTTGAAGAAGGTATTGTCACCTTGCGCGGAGAAGCTGCCAGTGAAGCTCAAAAAGAGCTGACGGCTGAATACGCAAATATTGAGGGTGTTCGGGAGATCAAAAATGAAATGACGGTCTCAAAGGCTCCCAAAAATACCGATCAAACGATACAAGAAAAGATCGATGATGCTTCCATCACCGCCCAGGTCAAGATAGCGCTCTTAACCCACCGTTCGACAAGCGCCCTCAAGACTTCGGTCGCGACGAAGGAAGGAATCGTCACACTAAGCGGTAAAGCCAAGAATGCCGCGGAAAAAGATTTGGTCGCAAAACTCGTGAATGACATTCATGGAGTGAACAGCGTGGTTAACAACATGACGTTAGAAGGATAATCGAATAAATCGATATCGCGCTGCGGGCTGTGCAACCCATGGCGGCCCGCAGCCGTTCCGATACCTTTCAATTTTCACGTAGCAGCACCTGACTCTTTTTCATTTCAAAAACAAAGTTAATCAGTACCGTCCAACGATTGAGGAGAATTCAATGTTATACACAATTGCTCTAGTACTGCTGGTTCTATGGGCGCTGGGTCTGGTGAGTAGCTACACCCTGGGGGGATTTATTCACATCCTGCTCGTCGTTGCGTTGATCGTGGTAGTACTCAGAATCCTTCAGGGACGCTAAATTCTGGCTGACCTATACCGCCATTTCAAAAATTTTACCGGATTAGACCAAGCAAAGGGCCCTCTGGCGGCTTTTCCTCCCCAAAAAAACCCCGCGTAATCTGCCATTCACCAGAGATACTGGATGAGATTCTCCCCCATTCACCGATTGCGTGGTGAATGGACCGTTTTGGCGCAGAGCTGTGTACCGGTAACGCCAATAATCACATTCACCCAGAGGCTTTTTGGAGATATCCGGCGGATCATGGGCCTATCTTGGGGGTATGAGCTGCGGGATAATACGGAATTCCGGGAAGTTCACGGGGAAAATCTATCTCTGTGAACAGAGCGGATTACTTCTTCTCGGATGCGTAGATGCTCTTCCAATCGTCTTTCATGCTCACGACCGTCCAGCCCTTAGCCAAAGCTTCGTCGAGACCTTTGTCGAAGTGGCCCACGTCCGACTCGCGGTCATAAGCCCACTCCCGTTTGGCATCGGTATGGTGAACATAAAGACAAAAACGGGGGCCGCTGCCGGCGGAAGTCCATTGCATCATTTGCAGGTCGCCGTCGGAATTGCCGAACGAAGCGATCGGACGACGGCCGATCCGGGACTGGATGCCGATGGGTTTCCCGTCACTGTTGTCAATGAAGTCCAACTCCGGCACGTAGATCAGTATGGGCTTACCGTCGCGAAATTCAAACTTCGTCTTGATACTACTTCCGACGACTTGTTCGGGCGGAATGCCATAGACTTTTTCGGACCAAGGACGCATGAAATCGACGCCGCCGCCGGAAACAATATAGGTCTTGAATCCGTTGGCACGTAGGTAGGCGAGCAGTTCGAGCATGGGCTGGTATACCATCTCTGTATACAACCGCTGGGTCCGGGGATGTCTCGCGGCTGTCATCCAATCCGTCACGACTTTTCCAAATTCATCGGGGGTCATTCCCGACTGCGTAGCCATGAACATTCCCAGGAATGCCTTATCGCCGCCGGCCAAAGCGCCCTTCGAGTCGCCTTTGAGGACAGAAGCAAAAGGCTCCTTGCTTTTCCACTCTGGATGTTGGGGCGCGAGGGCTTTGATGCGGTCAAAGGCAAAGGTGTACTGGAAATAGATCGGCTGTTCCGCCCAAAGCGTGCCGTCGTTGTCGAAGGTGGCAATACGCTCGGCAGGCGGCACAAAGTCAGGAGAACCTTCCTTGGTCACTTCCTCGACGAAAGTAACGATGGCCTTCTTCGGCGCGGTGTCATTCCAGGATGGCAATGGATCGGAGGCGAAGGCTGTGTTCGCGAACAGCAGCAGAGCGAGCAGGCTCTTTATAAATAAACTTTTCACAAATAGGTCCTTTTTTGAATTAAATCAGTCCTGTTCTCATTATCTGCGAGCCGATGTGCCGTAATTCTGTAGTTTCGCCTGCATTTCGGGGCTCAATTTCTTCACAAGCTCCGCATTGTAAGAACCTGTCGGCATGGGTTTGATGGTGGGATCTTGAGTCGGATTCAACTTAGTTACAGCATCCCAAGTCCCGATTATCTGCTCTGTCGCAATCGCATATTGACGCGATATCGCAGCAGGCGTCCCCTCTTTGACAGCCGGATCGACATCGGTCGTAACGATTGAAAGGGTCTTGTCGCTATTGAGGTAGATCTCAAATGTGCGAAATTGCTGAGGGAAATCCCTCAACGAGGAGGTCTGCACCTGCCAGAAGCCTTTTTCAGGAGCGTTGACCGGATCCGGCGATATAAACGCGTTAACGGTATTTACATGACGATGCCCTGTGATCCACATGATGAGATTCGGATGGCTTTGAAGTTCCGCGATCAGATCCGGCAGGGTCACCGCATTTTGAGGGTCGGTCCACCAACCCATTTCGGAATTAGGCGCCGTCACTTCGACATTGATCGGTACGTGCGCAGCAACGATCATAAGCTGACCGGCAGCATCCCCCGCCGCAAGTTCTTTTTTAAGCCAATTCCAACGTTCTGTGTCTAGAAAGCCGTGCCCGTGGACATCGGGAGAGCCATCGTCTTCCCTTTGAGTATCGTCGAGCACGATCACTTTGAGCGGCAGAGTCGCTTTCGGCACAAAGCTATAGCATGCAAAACCCTTGCTAGCATCGGCCAAATTAAACCCATGGCCGACAGGATTGGAAGAGGTTGTAAAAAATTCCTTTATCCACTCTGTTCTCAAAAGTGAACGGCGGCCCGGATCGGCGACAACCTTCGGAGGACTCTTGAAGTTTGCGACAGGTCCCGCATCGATAATGTTACCGTAAGGAGTCGAGCCATCGAGTACGCCCATATAGTAATCATGGTTGTTTATCAGGGCAGGGTTTTTGAGGATATCTCCCGTGGCGAAGACTTCATCGGTAATGTAGGACTGCCGGAGGTCCTTCCGAAGGCCATGGTCCACGGGAATCGAACCGATCCAGAAATGATCGTGGTTGCCGAGAGCCTGATACCAAGGGATTGTCTTATCAAGCCCTGCCGCCTTGTAAGGTTTCTGATAATCGATAGTGCCGGCTCCGAGATGAGCGCCGGAACTTGGGGTGATGACCTTGCCGTCGAGGACATCGATATACCACCGGAGTTCGTTCTGCTGAGTGTTGTTGCAGGTATCACCCAGAGAAATGCCGAAATCAAACGGCTTTTGTTTGTGAAGGGCATTGATCGTTTGGACGGCCGCGTCGAGAACATGAGTGGTATACAGCATGATCCCTGAATAGAGCGAAGCGCCAACGGGTAATGTTTCGTGCAGGCGTTGAAGATAGATCAACTGATTCGGGGATTCTTTGTCGGTGATATGAATATCGGATATGGTAAAGAAATTTAAAAGTTTAGATTTTTTTGTGACTGAGGCACCATCGTAAGCACCTCCCATAAGATCGATCCGTTTTTCGCAAAGGAGAGGTCCTCCCATCGTCCATTGGCCATAGCCATATTGTTTATATTTTGAAACCTCATCAAGATGGATCTTCGCTGAAGGTATCGGGCCGGGCACGACCGTTTTCTGGAGCGTCGTAAAAACATTGGAAGCAATCGGGTATTCTTCGAGTTGATTTTGCTGCTTAACAGCGCTTCCTGAGCACCCCGCTGAGGAGAGGATCATAATACTCATTAAAAAAACCAAACAGAAGCTCTTGAATTCACAAAATCGTTTCATAAAACCCTCTTCCCCTTAATCTTATCCGCCTCAGAAGTCGCACCCATTCCCACGAGAGCACAGCCGGATATCAAATCGATCTTTTGCATTATATCTTGTTCTATCCTTTCCACCATACCGAAAGGGCAAGAATTAATGATGAGATGTGGAAACTTCCCTAAACGAGAGATAACCTCCTCCTGAAATGCCAAAAACACAAGAATTCCAGAGAAAATAATGCGAGGACTCAGTTCGTAGAGATAAGGATAAGTGGCGTCCCCAAGGGGATTTGAACCCCTGTTACCAGGATGAAAACCTGGTGTCCTAGGCCGACCTAGACGATGGGGACGCGAAAGTCAACGGAGGCAGAATTATACTGTTTTTCGCAGAAAATCCAAGAGGATTAAGCAGCTCAAGCAGATTGTTTGACGGACTGAAAACCCTCGATCGCATTCATAAGAGCTGTCGTGAGTTCCTGGAAGTGTGTCGCAATATTCCTGGGCGAGCCTTTTGAGATCTTCGGGTCAAGAGCCGCATACAGCGCTTCCGAGATCTCCGCAGCAAGGATCTTCATATTCTCCTGAGCTTCCGGACTGTTATACCAAAGCGTTGCCCGATCCGTTCCGGGAAGATCCTTCTTCTCCCCTGCTAGCAAAACATCCTCCCGAACGCCGGGCTCTTTAAGAGATCTGAATAAACTCCCCTCAGATCCGGCGGCGCCAAAGATACGAAACTGCCCCTCAGCGATTGTGATCCCATTACGCGCGGCTCTGTCGAGGAACTTCTGCTCAAGCCCCTTGGGAGCTGCTCCCTGCACGTTCAAATAAAGCTTCGTATTAAGCGCCACCGCAAAAGCCAGAAGGATGGGCGCAAACTCTGCCAAGGCTTCAAGCTTTGCTTGCGTAAGCAGAGGAAGTGCCACATGGACCCCACGTTCCTCCAATGTGGAATCTTTCGCGCCCGTGACCTTGAAACGCTCCAAGGACGCGATCACCTTCTGCAACGCTTCATTATCGATCCGGCCTTCCGCGCTCTGTTGCGCTCTAAAAGCCTCAAGCAACTTCATCGCGATCCAAAGCCTGGCTTTTATCAGATTCTCTTCCGTCACACCCTCCTTAAGACCTGCCGCGATCCCTTCCGCCGAAAAAGCTCCCACGGCTTCGGCCGCTTCGACAACAGGAATTTGAATAGCCTCGGACAAAAGACCCGCCACAGGCTTGAAATCAATTTTCCCAAGCACCGTTTGGATCGTCCGGGTAGCGCCCTGCCCAAGATCCAGCACACGAATCTCCGCCCGGGGAAACGCACCGGATCCATCCTGCTTTGCAGGAGGATTGAAACGGAAGGATTTTGGGACCGCAACAAGAAGTACTTGACTACGGAACTGCGTGTTGTATTCAGGATAATCCGTAGGTTTTTTCAAAGTCTGAACGTCAAATCCAGCTTCCCGGATCTCTCTGATAATCCTGGCGTCGATTCCTTCCGTCACATCCGTTTCTTCGATTGTCACCAAAAGGAGTCCGGAGGGCTTTAAAAGTTCCTTTGCACGGCGGGCGAGTTCCCCGGGAGCTGTTTCAATATGATTAATGGTGACGATATCGAAAGTGTTTTCTCCTAAAGAACGGAATTCTTCAGGGAATTGAGCGTTCGCATGAACAATGCTGCCCCGAATACCTGCTGGCGCTTTATCGATAATGCTTTGTAACGGTTCTGTCCCGATCGCAGTATTGACCCGATAGCCCATGCGTTCTAAAAACGTTTTGAACTCCGGAATAAAATTCCCCATACCTGTATCAAGATCAGCAGAGGCTAAAACTGAGCCCACCGAAAATTTTTCCTTCAAAATATCCGCCAAGGATCCCCTCATCTCGGGGCGTCCCCCAATTCCACTCGGGGTAACCTTTGCGATCCGTTCAACCTCGCGTTGAACACTTTCTTGTGAAAGAATCCGCTCCACACCAATTCCAGGTTTGAAACCTCGTCTTTTTGCAAACGCTTGAGAACCTGGAGTCATCGCATTAAAACGAATACCGCCCGTCACCCTCAGGTCAGGATTATTGGCCATGGAAATGAGCGTATCCATCAGAAGATCCGCAACTCCCTTGATCCGGCCATCACTTCCGATATTTTTGTAATAGATCTCGATCTGCGGGACCGCGAGATGAAAGGTGTATTTCAGCCTCTTAACGTCAAAACTCTCCGGATCGCCGTCAAACCCGACAAAACCTTCCAGTCTTTCCTGCTTCCCAACCCGGGAAACCACGCCAATGGCAACATCGGAAATGTAACCGAAATATGGAAACTGTTGTTTGGTAATCTCCCGGCTGTCGCCCTTCGCTTCGCGGGCCCGGAGCCACATTTCATCCGACTGAAGCTCCGCCTTCCATTCACCGAGAAAATGGATATCTTCCTTGGGGTCCAGTTTCTGGATAAAAAATGCGCGGCCCTCCCGCTGACTGTCCCTCAAAACTTTCTCGCCGAAATACGCCTTCACCTCACCGTCCGTTAACCGGACGGGTGTTCCGAATTTGTCCGCAACATAATTTTTGATGGTATCCAGTCCCAAAGTCTCCACGGCGGAAGTCCCCACGGGCAAGCGCGCCTCGGAACGAGTTTCCAGAGGGATCGCGGATAAAAGCTTCTTTCCGCCAAGAAGATCATTATCGAATTGGACGAGATCCAACGAGTCGACCTGATATTCAAAAAATGTCACGTTTTTATAAGCGTCGAATATCTCCTGCAACTCCTGAGCCTCCGCCGAACTGAGATCATCCTTCAACTGAAGAAGCGGTACCGCAAAAACCTTCCCGTCGAAAGTATTTAAAAGGTTCCGCATGTCTGAAAATTTGTTCTGGGAAACTACGGAGTTGAGCTCAGGATAGATCCTCAAAAAAAGCCTGGCGCCAATTTTATCCAGAGTCCAAAGTCCTTTAGCGCGGATCATGACGGGCGACTGGTCCTTCAGCTGGCTCTGGACCCAAGGAACAAGCCCGGGAGACCCGGCTGGACGCTTCTCGAGCGCCCCGGCTACCGTCAAATGAATCGCGTCCTCATCTTGCAAAACGATCTTTCCATTGAGAAATCCCTTTGAACTCTTGATTTGGCCAAGCAACCGTCGATACTCGGTGCTTTGAGATAGCATCTGCTTTGGAATTTCGTGGATGAGAGAAATCCTCGTACCCTTGGCAATATCAGCTGCAGCATCAGTCACGTAAGGTTCCTGCCGAAGTAACGGATGCGAAGGATTCACAAGCCTTAAAAAACGGGCCGCATAGGCCGGTAACTTGACCGTAAACTTATCCGAGGTGATCGGGATCTGCTGCTCATCATATTTTAATTCCCGGTCATCCGAAAACCTTCGCACTTCGAAGCGCGCTGAAGAAGGTGCCGGTGGCAGCTGCAGGAATTCTCTTACATCTGCCCGGGAAAGGAGCGGAACATCGCGACCGTCCAGCAAGAGATTAAGACCCGCCCCAGAAGACCGGAGGTAGATCCTTATGAAAGGAAATTCCATCGATATGGGAGCCTCGATATTACTCTTTACGGAGAAACGGACTCCGTAAGCCCCCGATTTCGAAGCGGGAATAAGCGATGGCGGAAATATCAGCGTTCCATTTCCGGAAGCCTTGTCATCCATCACCAGCAGGACCTTTTGCGCCCGATCCGTCATGAGACGGCGAAGGATCTGAAAAACCTCCGACTTTTTTGCCAGGGCTTCGACACGAGCCGGAGCTGCCGTTTCGCCCACAATGCCCATATTGCCGTTCTGCATGAGCCACAGCGTCCGTGGAGCTCCCTGCTCACGCGACCTTCTCAACTCGACGTACAGAACCCTCGCTTCAACGAGATGGTCCAGGATCTCAGGGAGAGAAACCGCAAGGGACGGTTGCTCACTGGCTTGTTTCCAGAACGCAAGCGCACCTGCTGTGGACTCTTTACGAATGGCCTCGGGACTTTTGCCAATGTTGTCCGCCAAGAAGACGTAGCCATCTTTCGCACGAGGTCTTATCTCACGCAGGGAGACTTTGATCTTCTTGTTACGGTTTGCAAGGAAAAAAGCTGTGGCAGTCTTCGGATCACGCAGCCGGAGAAGTCCCTTAAGCTGGAGCCCTTCATGCTCGAAAACAACCGTGATTGCATTCTCGGTCTCCATCATAACGAGCCCACGAACCGTAACCTCGGTCCCCTCCAGCACATTCACAAGTTTTTCCAGAGTTTTAAATGCCTTGGAATCCGGTCCCGTTCGCGCCTCGGAACGGCGGGTGTAGACATGAATGCGTTTAAAAACAGTAGCGGCCGCTGGATTAAAATCAATCACGCGGTCATCAAAAATCCCTCCGCTTTGTCTCAGAGGTTCCAACAACTGCTCCGGACCGTACTCCACCACCTTGCCGCCTGACTTCAGATGAGCCACAATCGTTTGCGCCAGGATTTCAACATTACTTGTGCCGGATGAATAGTAGTAGATCACGTCCGCATCCTTAAAATGCCCGACAGATTCCTCCGAGCGGAAATTACCCGGGTAAAGCTGAATTTGACCTTTTCCGACATACCCTTGGCTTTCGGCGACGGCGAGAAGCTTTTGACTGGCCTCAAATAATTCCGGATCCATCTCAATGCCCGTAAATTTTGACTGCGGGTAGGCGTGAGCAAGCATGATCAGAAAAACACCGTCCCCGTGTCCCGCATCAAGCACCGTTTGGGTTTTGTCTTGAGCGATCGGGAAGGCCTTAATGATCTCGACCATATCTTTAAGCGCGGTCCTTACAAAAAATCCCTCTCCCTTTCCGGTTTCCTTCATCGGGAAAGGACGGAATTCGAGACCTGCATCACGGTAAAGTTTTCTCACCACATCTTCGATCGGAGAAGACCTCACCTCAGAACGGAGCGGCGCTTCACGGGCGGCCTGCTGCACCGCCTCTGAAAATTCAATGGCTTTTTTGACAGGTTCCTCCGCCTGAGTGATGGCCGCATTCACCAGCACCGCATTAAACCCCATCTGCATGGCCACCCGGGCATCTTCCGGTGATCCAATGCCGCACTCCGCGATCAACTGGATGCCTGGCCGCATTTCCCTTGCCCATGCCATCACCTGCAGGATCTGTGCTTTTTCCTCAGGCGTCCCGAGGCCTTTGCCCGAACCCGGTTTCGTCCCTTCGATCCGGAGAGCCAGGACCTGATCGTATTGGAGCAATTCCTGAAGCATCTCACGCGTGATGCCCTTTCCAATGAGAGGAAGCAATTTAAGATTCTTGTTCATCTCAACAAAGCGCTTGATAACGTTTAAGATCTCGTCATTTCGGGTCATCAACCCTTTATCCCGAACCTCGATCTTCAGAAAGGGCGTCTTGAACCAACGGATCCCGAAGGCCGCCAGTTGGATCGCTTCGTCTGCGGTCTGAGCCTTGCTTGTATTGATGATGGTAAGAAAATTTCGCGTCTCACCGAGAGCCGCCAGCTTTTCTTGAGTTCCCTGAATGTAAGGAAGCCGCAGGAATTCAGGAAGCGTACGGATGTCCCCGTCCTTGCCCAGTTTCGAACGGCCTGCGTCTTTCTCGAAAGTCGCGCTTCTCAGTATTTGTTCGGCCTTTTCAACGGGCATTACTCTTCGAACCTGATCGATCTCTCCGGGAAGAAAGATAAAAACCTGCGTCCCCGATCGCACGGCAAGATCACTGGAAGCCTCTGCCGAAAGTATCCTGTAGCACAATTCACCGGACTCCCCATCAATGTGCGTCACGGCCGTTGGAGCGAGCAGGGGAAATAGATCGAGCCCATCGAGGACAAATCGTCCCTGATGCTGATCCATAACTGCAGCTCTCATCACATCAAGTGCCCTTGTCTCCGCACGAACGAGATCACCAGAAAGGGTTGTCTGGCCCCCCTTCGGTTCTTGAAGATATTTAATGAAGCCTTCTAACTGAGGCAGGGACTCTATATACGGCTTGCGAGAAAGCGCAACCAAGCGATCTTTCGCCGAGGCCGGCGCATGATCGCCGAGCATTTGCAGAATCACAATAAGTTCTTCACCCAACCGCCTAAGCCCCTCATTCGAAGGGAACTCCAGATCATAAGTCCCCATTAGCCTTTGAATGTCTGCGCCGGCACTAGCGACGTTCTTGGCACCCCCTAAAGAAAGTTTGTCATAGATCGCCTTGAGCTCATTGCCGATATCTGCCTCCGAAAAACCGGGTCTTCCCTTGTCCAAGGCCCGGTCTTGAAGGAGCTGCCGGGACTCGGCGCGAATATCGGGATTATGAGCGTCCTTGGCTCCACCGGGCCGAACCAAGGAAACCCCAAACGGCATCGGAACGAATTGATCCGTTTTTCCATTCGCGATTTCATAAGAAGCAGCCAGCGTAGCCTGCATATATTGATAAAAAAACTTTTTATCCTCTTCATTTTCAAAGAAGAGAAGCACCTTTGTATTCGCTCGATCTTTCCGCATCCAAACCACGGGGTGTTCCAAAACCGCGGGCTTAAAATCATAATCCCGTGCCAGAATCTCCGAAACAGCAGGGTTTATCATAAGCTCATGCGTGGATCGGACTTCCGGAAAACGATCAAAAAATAATTTAAGCAGAGGCGCTAAAAACCCCTTTCCGGTGATATCCCGATTTGAAGGATTGATATAAACCCCACGGAATTTCCCCTGAATGCTGTAAGCCATAAGATCCGGCGCGAAGGGTATCCCTTGGGCCGGAGGATTAGTCTGTCTTAAAATGATCCGCTTTAAATCGTCATCCTTATTAACAACAGAAGTAACATTAAACGTAATTTGACGCCCTTCATTCGTTTGCCAAGTAACTTCGCCTAGGGCTTCTTCCCGCGCCGGGATGTGGAAGGAAACAGGTGCTGGGGGTATTCCAACGTTCCCTGACCTACCTGTTTTTACCATAGGCCAAGAAGAGACCTGCGCTGAACCTTCTGAAGTATGCGCTCGAACAAATGCCTGAAACACTTCCTCGTTCGCAACCACCGGATCGATCTGCACAAAATCCCCGCTCGGAGTCCGTATGACATCCGTGGTTAGGGTAAGTCCCACGCTCATAAGTTTCTTGAATAACTCCTGGATTCCTGGAAACCCAAAAAGCTTGATGATGTCAGGTATCGATTCTCCCACCACATATTGCATGGCGTATCCCATAATAAGACCGTCCTGATCCCTGAGCACCCCGTAAAGTTTCGGCCCGACACCCAGAATCGAAAGGACCTGAACAGCGGACAACTCCTCCTTGTAACGAAGGTCCAAAACAGACTTGGTCTCTTTGGAAGAATCACGTGTTATCCCAAGCGCACGTGTCCCGGGCATTCGGAACAATTTGATAACGGCGGGAATGTTCTTCCCATCTTTTCCGACAGGAAGCGGTCCCAAAAGAACCATGACCGATCCATAATTGCCTTCTCCTAAAACAGGGAAAGACTCTAAGGGATGGGCAGGCGTCAGAACCGGCAGTGCCGTCAGATTCGTCACAACAAGGCCGTTCTTATCCTCGGGGCGGACGCTTTTCATGAACCATCCTTCCTCCTCCCTCGCAATACGATTAAATGAAAGCACGCCATCGCGGCCACTTCCGATCCCGAAAGAATCGAGGAAAGCCATCACCTCTTTTTTCGAATCGCTAGCGCGCACTTCGAAGCGTGGAATCATCTCAAAGAGAGCATCCGCTTGATCAGCAAGTTCCGGATCGCTTTTGACACGCCTGTTGAGCTCCCGGAAAATGAGCCAATCCTTCGCGCTTCTTTCCAAAAGCGTAAAATCCTCTCCTGCTAATTTAGCCTTCATTTCGGTATCATCGATCAACTGCATATAGGTATTCAGCTGCACAAAAAGATTCCGGTCCACATCGCCCTCATAAGATTCAGGGTCACTGAAAAAAGAGGATGGCATTTTATTCAGGTATTCGCCATCCCTGAGACCTTTGAGAGCCCGGAAATATTCCTTGATAAGAGCCTCGATTTCCCAGCCTTTCACTTCGGAAGCAAACCGGCTTATTCCCGCGATAACCGATGCCCCCGGATTATCCGTTTGCTGGGCCAATTCATGGACCTTTTCGAAAAGAACCGTATAACGGTCAAAACCCGCCCTTTGGCGCGCCTCCCTCTCTAATTGATCCTGTCCCCGCAAAGCCTCCTCTTCCACATTTAAAGGCGTCGTGACCCCGATTTTTTTCTCGGAACGGCCGGACGCACGGTCCAGCGCGCTTCGATAAGCTACTTTCAATTGCTCTTCTGCCTCTTGAAGACGCGCGAGCACCAGTTCGCTATAAACATCTTCCTCGGGCACACTCTTTCGTATTTCATTCAAAGTCGCAAGCGGCGTCTTCATACTCTCCCGCAATTCATTGAAACCCAAGGTCGCTGCCATCGCCTTGAAGGCCTCTCCCTCGTATTTCACAACTTCTGGTTTGTGGCGTTCAGACCCGTAAGCAGGCGTCGATGCGGTAAAGAACATCCTAGGAGATCTTGGAGAAAAGAATAAACTGCCCTTGGGATTTTCAGGATTGAGTTCATCATAAAGAGCCTGCAACATGTCCGTAGCTTCCCCTAGATACAGAAAAACTTCATCTCCAGGCACAGCTTTTCCCTTTTCCTCTATTCTGTAAAAATTAAACACAATTAACGCATTTAAAAAAATATGCCCTAGAAGCTCTGCGAACTTCATCGAATCGGCGGGAGTAATCTCCGGCTTTGTGGAAATGATTGTCCCCACAAACTCTTCTGGAACTTCACCTGTTTCAGAAACAACACCCTGCGCCGGGATCCTCAGTTCGGAGCGGGGTTTTGATGTTACAACGGGAACGACCGCCGGCAACCGCTTGCGGGCGATCAGAACATACGGCGGCGATTTCCGATCATACCTGGAAATTCCCGCAGTTCCGCTGTCAACGAACGTCGCCTCAGTGATACCGTTTGTCTTTTTCCAGGCAGCCAGTTCCTCCATCATTGCTTTCGCCCGCAACCTTCCCGTAATGCCAAAAGGTTCCTGGCCCACAAAAAGCTTGGTGTAAACATTGCCTTTGGCGTCCACCCCGATCACACTCGCCTTGCCATGGAAAAGCGCCCGGTACCATTCCCTTACGTTTTCATTAATCTGACCGCCAGGTTTCACCGCGAAAGGGCCGGCCTGAAACGCGAATATTTCCTGGCCGGTGGTGCGATAGGTTTGATTGTCGTAGAACCGCAGCCTCCCGGAGCGATCGACGACTCCGATCACCTTAGCCATGGCACTGCCGAAATTATTGGGATTGCGGGAACTGACCTCTACGCGCTTCCCATTCACATTGGCGATCACCCATCCTGACGGGATCTTCTGATCCTTATCATTCACACGGTAAGGATTGATCGTCGAAGCAAAAATGAGCCCGCTCTTGGGATTGCGAATGGCGTTGATGAGACTATCGCTGACCGGCACTACTTCAAGCTGATAGTCCGCCGGTGCGAATTTCTTTTCGCCTGCCTTCTCTCTCTGCTCCGCAAGGATTTCACTAATCCCTCCCAACAACGCAATCCCCGCAAAAGCTAAAAGTCCCCTTTGAATGGCCACACGACGACTGATGCCTTCTTTCGTCCTCACTTCGGAACGGCGCGAGCTCAAAATCCCTGAGGCGAGTTCCATGACCCCCGATTTTAAAATCGGCACCAGTGGTCTCGATTCCGCACGCGGAGGTATTTTAAAAACTTTTTCACCGTTATCCTCAATCATCGCGAGCTCTTGAAAGTACCGGCGAATCAAAACCTCGGGACCCTTCACGACGAATTTCAAAACAGAACCCGGGCCTGCGGCGAGCGCCAAAAGTCCCATGATCTTTTTTCCATTGACCCGCTCACCATCTTTCTCGACCTCGATTTCAAGTTCCGGGAACCGATCTCCAACCTTTTTGATCAAAGTCGAAGGTTGCGCATGAATCCCGAGTTTATTGAGGACCGTACTTTCACGCTCTTCCTGCACACGCGTTTCGGAACGTTCAGCTATTTTTATCACCACGGCAGCTTCCATAACACCGGCGGTAAAACCTGGCGGTAAAACCTTCGACTCTGATTGAACCTGACGAAAAATGTCTTCATTCCCATCCTTCGCCGTAGCAAGCAACTCAGTGAAAAAATTCTGAATAGATCGTTGATCCGGCCCCTCAACCACGAACTTCATTGTGGAACCCGGAGCTGCCGCTAACCGCATGATCGACATGAAGAGTGTTTGGTTGTTGGGGAATGTGGCTCGAACTTCGCCGTTCTCATTCTCAACTCGGATCATGAGATTTTGGTGGTTCTTGATGGTTTTCACAATCAGCTCCGTGGGAACCGCGTGAATCCCGCGTTTACTCACGATTAAGAATTCCCGCCATTCATGCGCACGCATTTCAGATCGCTGAGACGGCATAAAAAGCTTGATGGGGCCTTCGCTATCCCCTTGCTCTCCGACAACCTCGGCCTGAATCCTGTACATTAATTCTTTTAGTTTCGCGTTCTTTTTTCCTTCCAGAATGATCGTCACATCAGTCCCGCCCACAATTCCGGACGCCAGAACAGCACCGATGCTTTTCAGATTGATATCGCGGTCTGCGACACGCAAAACGGCATTCTCAACGTTATATTGCGCGATCAGTTTTACAAGCTGAGATGCCGGCCGGTTATGAAGTTTCGTTAGCGGATTGATCCTGAGGTTTTTGACGATTTTTTCTGATTTCGGGGTCGGTTGTTCGACCACGGCCTCTTTTCCCAGGATGGTAATGGGTTTCATATCCAGAATGCGGGCAACGTTTTTTGCGATAAGATCCTTTTGAGCCCGGCTTAAAATCTTCCCTTTTCGCGTCAAAAAGATCTGCGTTTCAGGCGGAAAACCTTTAATATGCTCGAATTTCAGATTCTCAATATCGCAGCCATGGATCAGTGAAAGCACCGTCGAAAGAATCAGCAGCTGCCCACGCCAATTCGATGACGCGATATGGACCGTCAGAACGCTTACGGTTTTACCTTGATGAGAAACGTCGTCCAAAAACTTGGCTTTTGTTTCCGGGCCGATCCACGCATCCCTCTTATCCACGATGATAGACCTGCCATACACTTCATCCGCTCGCTTAAAACGGATCTCCATATCGGTCTTCAGAATACGGAAGACCTTATCCCCTATGTTGATCGGTGCAAAAATGGCCCCCAGTTCCGACGTTATTTTTTTCTGGACCATGGGCATCTCTTCGCCGTGGGGAAAGAAACCCAGATACCGGATGAACGCCGGTTGGCCGGGCGGATTGCGGATCGCTGCATTCTCCACCGAAAAACCGTTTTCAAACAGAGTTCTTGTGTAGAGAGCCACATCCCCAGACTCCTCAAAGGCACTCCCGAAGATCACTTCATAAGCCTGGTTATACTGGTGCGGCAACGGGGAAAATATCGTAGCCCGGGTGGATCTGTCCCCTTTTTCCTTGAGGTACAAAAGATGCCGGAAGAAAAAAAGTTGCTTCAGCAAAGAACCAAGATCCATGGTCCTCATGTAGTATGTGGACGTCCGACCGCTGAATTGCCTGAACAATGGATCGAAAAGGGCAGGCGTCTCCACGGTCTTCACTAAAAGTTCACGCAATGACACATCGTCGCCTCCCTGGGTATTGGCCAGGTAATCGTCCAAAATACTTCCCCATTTCTGTGCTCTGATAAACTCTCCCAGCTGCGCCGCAAGCTCCTCTTTTCCTCCCCAAATGACCGTCTGCTTCGCTTCCTTCATCGCCGTTTGCGCAGAAAGCTGCTTGTCGCCCAACATCTTCATACCGGCAAAAAAGAGCATGTCCAGATCCGCCAACGGTGAATCCGCACCTTGACGCGGGAGCATGATCCTGCTTTCCGGATTAGCCTCCGCCGCCTGTTTTGAAAAAGTCACGGCATACAGCACCCGGAAAAGATCGAGGGTGACGCCTTTGCTATGAACTACTTCGGACATTGTTTTTACAATATCATCTTCCGATAGAAAACCATGTCTGGCAAAACGGTGCTGATTTAGCATAAGCCAGACCAGCTTGTCCCTGAGAGGGTTCGGTTGATCCAGAGAACCCTGGTCCATGTTCGATTTTTGTAAAAATTCGTGAGTGATGCGCTTGACATCCTCCACCGAAAAACGATCGCCCGCTTCCACTTCCACGATCGGGTGCAACATTACGGCCAATCTCGCGAGCTGCACGGCTTCAGGATCAGACCGTAATTCCCGGTAAACTCCGGCGGCCCGTTGATACACGAAACCTTTTTCTTTAGTGTCAAGACGCTCTAAAGTCTCCAGGGTTTGCAAAGCCTGCATCTTCAAGGGAAAGAGAGTGCCGTCTTTGAGGGAATACATGTTCAGTTCGCTGAGATGGTGCAGAGATTTGTCCAAAAATCCGAATTCTTCCATTCTCCACATCACATAGGAGATATCCTTTTTTGATCTCAGAAGTTCTCCAAAAAAATCGTTAAAAGCATCCTGATAATCGAGAGAGCCTTCGAGCATCAAGGCTTCCATGGCCCATTGGGTCCGGTGGCTGATAAAAGCACCCTTTTCAGCCGCCAGCATAAAAACTCTGAACATCAACGCCGGATTTGCACGGAAATTCTCCAGCGCGTGATCGACATGGATATAATATCCGGCCTCCCCTTTGCGCCCTCTCTCACGGCTCATGGTCAAACCATAGCGAGTCTGACCTAGGATCCAAGAAGGTTGGCCGTCCCAGCCTGCAAACGCCTCTAGCTTGCCCTCATTCTCTCCATACGTATAGACAGGGCGAATGAGAACGCCATCAATTTCATGCAGTGTCCGTCGAACGGTGTAAAAGATGCTGGCTGCGGAATTATGAAAGTACCGGTAAAAATCGTTGATCCGTTGTTCTTCTTTTCGATCCCCTGCCGACGTTTCATCCCGGTCGGTCCGGCCTTCGGCGAGCCAATCCGGACGGCCATATTTTTTCTCCCAAGCGTTAATAAATTCGCCCATAATGGCCGGATAGAGGTTCCCGCTAAATTTATCAGGATCTTTCCCCTGAAGTTCCCGGTAGGTCTCCTGGACGGATTGGATAAAATCAAAGGACTGCAACACCTTTTCGATATTGGCGGGGATCAGCATTCCCCTGTTTGCCAAATACTGCAGGATCCTCTGGATCTCACTGCGATCGACCGAATTTTCTGTTGATGAAAGCCGGAGGGAAGCCAGGGCTTCGGGATCATTGGCCAACCAGACCTGCATAAGATTTTTCAGAAAAATGAATTCCGAGCTTCCGCCGATCCCTTTCTCTGGATCAATGTTCAAGCGGTAAAGGGCGTGATGAAAACCTGCGCTTTCATACCGTTCTTGCCATTCTTCGACAAGGATCGAAACCTTCTCTGACACTGAAAGATAACGATTCGAAAGCTCCTGGGCCCTACCGTCCAAAATATCCGACCCCTCGGCGGCACCAAAAACAGCGCTGAGTTCCTCGTCAGGGATCGCACGAAAAACCTGCAGGGCATGATTCACACGGGCAACGACATCGCCCGTGACGCTTACGGAAAACGGAGAATCCTTGGCTGAAAGATCTTTGACGCCAAATTTACGTCTCCACCATTCGGCGGCAAGAAGAAATTTATCCGTTTCCGCGATACCACCGCAAAAACAGACCTTTTTTCCACTCTGCTGAGCTCGCGAGATAAGTGCCTCGAGAGTCACCGTCAGATGGCCGTCAAGATCATCCATGAGAAAAGCCGCTGCGGAATTCTCTCGGTCCACCTCCACATTTTTCGTCTGCCAATAATCTTTCCAGAGATCATTGTTCCCGACATTCAGACGCACGATAAACGGATCCTCCCAAAATTTCACCATTTCCGGGCTAAAGGTCTTCTTTCTCTTGCTCGGATCCGGCGTCTGATCCTCTGGATCCGTCACTTCTAGCAGAGACATATATTCGACCATGATCCCGAATCGTGTTTCTTCGCCGATTTTGCGAATGTCTCCCTCTGCGCGCTCGATTTCTTCCGGATTAGCTCCCGATCCCGTCGCGATCTCCCAAAGCGCGATCTGCTGCGCTAACGGCCACAGTTTCTTTCTGATCCATTCGAATTGGGCGTGAGTTTTTATAAGAGGAAAAAGCGGCACAAGCCGGCCACGCTCCGTTTCCGAAAGCGTTCTTCCCGCTTTCTGAGCCGCAACGATCATGGCTGCCAACTCAAGCACAAGGACCAATTCACCCAGGGAACTGTTTTCATACAAATCAAACCCGCTGATGGGTTGGGACGGATCTTTGCGCAGCGTCGAAGCGGGATGCTCGGCAGCGATCGCTTCCAGCATTTGAAGGATCGCGCGGTTCTTGCTATCCCGTTGAAGATCTATGGTCCGAATAGGAACATCACCCCCGGAAAACGCTTTCTGTGTCAAGATCTGCTCAAATGGAACGGCCCAGAATTTCAAAAGGCCATGAATGGCTTCGGCATTTCCAACGCCCTCGGGATCCAACCGGGAGAAACGAGCCATGAGGTCTTCAGACCCCGCCGTCCTTATCTCCGACCTTGTTTGGAAACTTTGCAGCCATTTGAGCGGGTCCACTTTAGTTTCAACCACGCCTGTAGCCAAGGTCTTCAAGTATTGAAACAATACTCCTGAAGAATCATCCTCGTTTTTCGGAACGATATCCACATCGGTCCGAATGAGACCCGGCAGAGTGCCTCCTTCAATAGCCGCCACAGTACTCTGGGCTTCAAAATTTCCTGCGATGGGAATGGAGGATGGGATGTTCCGCATGAGCCCCTGGAACCGCCTTAACCTCCGATAGTCTTCTGCTTTCTTTTTTTCTGCCGCAAGATCCTCAAGACTTGGATTCAGGATAAGAAGACCCTGGCGTCCCTGCTGGGGCATGAGAATGGCCTTGGTCCCTTCAAGCTTGGTCAGTTTTCCCTCTTGGGAGGCAGGCACCAGCAGGATTTGCGGAACATAAGCCCGCCCCCGGATCAGCACAACCCAATGGGTCTGACGATTTGCCCCGACGCCGATGATCCCTTTGATCTGGTGTTTGTAACGTTCCATCATGCGCGAAATATCTAAATTCGAAGTCTCCAGCGGCACCACCAGGATATAGGATGCTCCCGCGTCCGGCACACCCTTTCCTTGGTTTCCCTCCTCCTTGGCTTCAAGATCATCCATCACTTCCCGAAAAAAATCCTGCCCCGTTTTCCCGGAATCCGAGAAGCTGGTGAAGTTTTGCGTCCCCCGATGCACTCCCATGCGCAAACGGCTTTGAAACACCCGTAAAAAGAAATCATCATAAAGTAGCCTTAGCATGGATGCGCCCGACTTTTGTTGGGTTTCTTTTTCCACACGCTCATTCAGCGTGAATGGAAACCCCTCGTAGATTTGCTGCTTGCCTGATGCCGCATTGCTCCTCGTCGGAGCATCTTCGTGCTCATCAATATATTTTTTATCAATCTCCATAGTCGTTGCTAGAATTTTCAGATCTTTCCTGACTGCCCCAAGAAATTTTGAAATGTCCGCGGCTTGCGAAAGTTGGGCCGTCAATTCCCGAAGCCTTACGTCAATAGCTTTTCTCCTTTTTTCAAGCGCCTGCTGCTTATACAGAAGATCCCTCTTGGGGAATGAATCGGGCTTTTCATCAGCTACTTTTTCCAATTCAGCGTGGGTCACCTCCAATTGCCGTCCCAGTTCCCCATCCAGGCTTTGAAATCTTCCTTGAATGATCGCCGCAATCTCCTGTTTCCAGCCCCCGGCTGAAAACCTTTTAGGCAAAGGGCTCTGACTCAATACATCCCGGATATGCTCAAGCTCCTTTTTTTCGAGATCGTGGGTCGCTTGCGCCTCTTTTTTCATGGCAACGTACAAAGCGGTCGTCGTAAGCATTTTGGTCTGACTTTCAAAAACAGCTGCGTACAGCGCGGCCTTTTCATTCACTAATCTTTGGATGAATCCAAGATCGTCCTTTCCGTTTTGGGTGAGGTAAAACATTTGAACAAAATCCGCCACAAGCCGGATAAGTTCTTTGACCGCGAGATTTGCCCTATCATGGGTTGTACTTCCGTCTTCAGGGACAGGGATCGTGGCATCGTGTTCATAGGCCGTTTGGAGATGTCGAACAAGCACCTCTTTACTTGCCTCAAGCAATGACAAAATCCGGCTGACGGGATGTTCCACGGGACCTGTGCCCCCTGGAACCGCCAAGCTACTTTCCATTTTTGATATCTCTGAGAGGGCATCACGGAAAATCCCAGCCTCCACTGCGGGGAAGATCCAATGTAAAAGCCCACGTTCCGAGGGAGGGATCGCAACCCATTTTCCGGCCCCGTCTTTTCTTCTCCCCACGGAGATATCGCCCTGATAACTCGTAGTGAGTTCCTTCGCAAATGCAGCAGCCATTTCCTGGGCATTGGAAAAACGTTCCGCAAAAGAATCACTCCTGGGCATATCCCAGTGAAAGGTCGCATGGTCCGTTTCATCCCCGGGTTTGGATTTTTGTTTAAACTGCATCTGCAAAATCTGTCCGACCGCAGGCCTAGAAGTAAAGATGGTTCCATCCTCAATCACTTCACGGACGCGCACTTCGGAACGCGGAGAAGGACTGCCAGGACCGGGAGCTTCCGGAGGTTTCGGAACGGTCCGGAGAATCTGTGTTTGGCTGAATTGTTTTTTTCGCGCTCGAACAAGAAAAGCTTCTTTCTCACTCTCTTTTAAAAAACCGCTCGCGATCATCGCGTCGAATAATTTTTCGAGACCTGTGACGGACAAACGATCCTGTCGAACGAATGCCTCCATAAGAGAAAAAATGGCGTCGTGCTCGAGGAGCCCGATCTCGCCCAACTCTCTGATGAATATTCCAAAATTTTCAAAACCTCCCGGAACGACCCTAATGACTTCATGCGCGTGACCTTCATCAACTTCACGAACCACGGGACGCTCGATCCACTCCTTTAGCTTCCCAGCCGTCACCGCCCGGGCTCCTTTCTTTCCGCTAAGCTCGCCTTTTGTCAGTAAAGCCTTGATATCCCCGAGATCCATCAAAGCGGTTTCTCCCGCAAAATCAAGCAGCTGACCCGTCCCGGAACGCTGAAAATCTGTAAGTCCATTCAGTGCTTCTAGCACAGCCGCTGCTTTTTCTGATTCGGAGCTTCCAGCACCGGGTTGGACCAAGACGGTCTCGGGAGCTAAACGCTCCCCGACAGGCTCGTAACGCAACGAGGAAAAAGTGCCGAGAAATCCTTCGAAAGCATGGGCGGCCGTCTGGAGATCTTCCGGAACATTTGCGGGGATTTCACTTTCCTGGGGAAGAACACTGGGGTTATTTGCCGGGAAAAGGCCGCGGTATTCCGAGAAGAGATTCAGTTTCTGGCCTTTTGCTTTAAAGCTATCGACCACGGCCTGAGGATATCCGATCACGTAGCCCATCATTTCGATCAACTCTTCATCCGTCATGCCTTCGAGCTGCACGGGATAAGTCCCGTACTTCTTGGGCGTCCACGTCTTTCCGTCCCAGGCTTTCCTGGCCGTCGCCTGGGCCCGTCTCAAAAGCTGAGGCGCCGTGACGATCGCGATCACCGGATGTTCCACACCCGCCGTTGCCGTTTCGATCACCGGAGCACTGAATGTAAAATTTTCAACGGTGACTGTGGAATGTTGAATCTCGTCCCGCACCAACGTGCGATCCCCTTTCACGGCCACACCTTCCCGCTCTAAAACGAATCTCATAAGATCACTTTCATAAACTCCGCCCTCCCGGGTCATCGCCCTCTGGATCCAGGCTTCTTCGGCCGGATCAAGCCGGCCCAAGGATTTGTAATGATCGATGATCCGACGCGCTAAGGGTGGAGTTCCGCGACCGTAGCCTCCGGCCAACACAATGGGAACACTCCGTCCCGTTTCCTGCTTGATCGCTTTCCATTTTTTTGAAAATTCAAGGAAGGACCGGAGAGAAGGGTTTCCCAAGAGAAGGAAAGCATCCGGCGAACTCGCGAATTCATCGGGCGCTGAAATATAATTCACATAACGCTGCCCGGGCGGGATGAGTTCATTGCGGAACTTTTCCCGCATCTCGGAACGAGTTTTAAGTGGCTCACGAACCTCCGACCGCGAGGAGATCGAGCTCCAAATGAACGGCACTTGTTTGGCCAGCGAAAGCACGGCCTCGATCTTGCTTTCGGTGCTGAGCGTACTCTCCTCGGGCGAACCGATCCAGACAACTGGCACTTCCAGAATCTTCTTTTTCGCGTTCCGGATCCGGAGAAGCAGATGCGTATCAAAAGCAAAGTTGTAAGTGAAATCAGGGTCCAGACGCCACTGGCTATCAACCGGCAGGATCTCCTCGAGCAGTTCACGGGTGAAACCTTTGAACCCGCACTGCGTGTCACGAATCCCCCAGAATCCCAAAAAGAGTTTGGTTGTCATGTTGTAGATGAAACTGCCACGTTTTTCATCGCCCGATCGCCCCTTGACCACGGCGCCGCTTTGCCACCGCGAACCGATTGCCGCATCCGCTTTGCCATTGGCGAGCTGTTCCAATAAAAGACCGCTCTGGCCCATGTGCGTGGCCCGGTCCGCGTCCGTAAAGATCACATAATCGCAACCGTCTTCGAGCAATTTCCTCATCCCGAGAATGATCCCGCTCCCCTTTTTGCCGCCAATCTGCAGTTTCTGTTGGCGATTGATGAACCGCACCTGAACTTGACCCGAAGCAAGCCTATCGGGAAATCGCTCACGCAGGATATCCAAGGCGACTTCGCCAGAACTTTTCTGCGTTTTGATGACCGGGGCCGGAACGTTCCCTTCCAGTTTGCTTTTTTGCATCATCCGGAGCCCAAAAAACAGGCCGGACCGAACATGCTGGGAAAGAAATTTGATATACCATTGCCAGAACGGCGACTGCATAAGCGTCCCTTCAAGAAAACTCACACGAAGTTCATCATCGCGCAATGCTCCGTCGGGCACTTTCCGTTCACCGTCATCCATGATCAATAATTCATAAGACAATTTCGGATTCACGGAAAAGAGTTCATCGAGCTCCTCCAACTTCGCCGCGATCGCGTCTTCCCCATGGGGATTATCCGCGGACTTCTTCATCAAACGGTTCTGCTCTCCGTACATCGAGAATTCGACCCCGACCTTCACAGGCTTTCCGTCCTTGATCGGGAAACGGTAAATCCCCAGGAAGGACCGGATCAGCTTTTCGGCTTCCGGCAAGACATGATGGAATTCCTTGTCCCGTAAAAGCAATTGGTCAAGATATGTCGCGTGTTCCGCAGCATCCGGGCCCTTGAGGGCCTTGGAAAGGTTTTTCGACAAAAATGCCATACGCGAACGGTCATCCATCGCAGCCAACGTCCCATCTTCCCACGAGGAGCGCATCAGCACCGTCGACCAGCCATCCCGCACGTTATCAAAACGCGTTTCAGAACGTTGCTTACCATCTTTTAACTTGAAGCTGGGGAGCATCTCTTGGGAAGGTTTTATTGAATAGACCATTTCGCCAGATCTTTCACCCGACTGAAAACCCAAAGCGCTCAGCGCGGGCTGTAAAGAAGCTTGTTCGGCTCCGATAAACTGAAAGATCATAGTGTCAGCTTTATAGAACTGCCCAAGAACATCGCGAAAAAAATCGAAGAACCTGCGTCCCTGCCCTTGCGAACGAAACTCTTCAAAAACCTGGAACCTTACGTTGTAAGTTGCTTTCCCCCGGAAATTGAAAAGGGCATATCCCCGCCAGGACCCGTCTTCACCCTTGTAGCCCAACAAAGCGCCTTGGTTCCGGTCAAAGGTCCACACATACGCCGTTTCTGCCCTTCCGGCTTCCGCTGATTTTCTCGAATAAACAACGGGCTGCTTTTTATTATCGATTTTAATCTCATCACCCGAAAAGCTCTCGCCGTCAGGAGCATATCGCTTGAGTGTGATCCCCCGGTTCCATAAATTATTAAGAAGATCATCTGCTAACGGCGCAATCGTTTGGGCCGACAATTCAATTTTCTCAACCCGCGCCTCTGCGCGCGCGTTGGCGACTTGTTCCTTCCCGCGCCGGGTCAGGCGCGCCATCGCGGCCAGAGAAAGCGGGATCCCAGGAAATAACGGCGAAGCGCCAGCCCGGGGTTTAGTTCCCTTGGGAGTAATGATTTTCAGATCCCGCAAAGAATTCAGAACCGCATCCACATGCTCAGCATGGATCATTCCTTCCTGGCTGTGCATTAAGTTGGGGAGTCCGTAGAAATCTTTGGCATATTCTCCCCCAGTCAAGCTGAGGATCTTGTGCCGGTCAGGATATGCTTTGAGTTTGGTTCTCAGCTGTTCCGCGCCCAGCACACCTCGTGCAGCGCCCGTCTGCTGGCTTAAGCCGGACATCAGTGCCGCAAACGCGTTCTTTTTCTTGTCACTGCCCAAACCCTGAGCCGTCTTGACTAGGACCCGTTGGATCTCCGAAGGTTGATATCCGCCCCGGAGTTTCAAGTCCTCGAGATACGATTGGTACAGCTTCTCTAAATCCATATTTTGGCCGCCGGCTTGGGCAAGACTTAAAGTCTCAAGCCACGCCATATAAAAGGCCGCGCCTTTCACTTCATCCAGATCACGATGCAAATTCTTGCTGACCCGTTCCAGCACCGGCGAACTGATGTGATCAAGACCTTCCAGAGGATCGATCACAGGAAGATGCCCCATTTCCGCGAGCGCGATCAAAACCTGACTGTCCGAAAGACCCGGAAGCGACATCGCCTTGAGCAGGGCTGCATCTTCAAGCACGGCCACCCATTGATTGGTTTCTTTTAAAATTTCCGGCGCCAACTGCAAGATCCTTTGGCCATGGTCCGGATGTCCGTGACCACCGTAGAGTGCCTCCAAGTGTCTCCCCTCCCACTCCAAAGATTCATGCCGCGCCCCAACTCTTTGGGCTTCTTCTGTTACAACCGAGGGTTGATCTTCCAATGCCGCAGGATAAAGCCCTTGAAGTATTGAGATCGGGCTCGTAGGAAATACCATTTCGGAGGTCGGCTGCTGAAGATTGTCGCCCGGCACCAGAACAGGCAGTGGAAGTTGTCCTTGTTCCGCATTTCGCTCCCGGTCCGCGTTCCGCTGGCTTTGCAAGTACACAAGTGTGCCTGAAAAAACAAGAAACGCCGCGGGAATCGCCCATATCCATTTAGGAATAGCCCCCTGGGTTTTCGGACGCAATCCCTGATCCCGGCCCTTCTTCTCCGACCCCCTCGGCTTATCTTGCCGCAACTCGGAGCGATTGGCGTCACCGGCCACACGGCCCCCCGCCATCCGCGCAAATTCATCAAAATAATGCTTCAAATCTATAATTGTTTTAGCCGTTATAGGCGGCTCTCCTGTGCCTTTATTGAACATTTCAACTAATTGTTGATTAACCGCTAATGTTTCCTGGAAGTTTATAAACGATGGATCAAGCCTGCCCAAATGACCGCTCGCCTCTGCTCGAATCAATCCGTCCACCGCACCTTTGCTTTTCACTAGACCCGCCGGCAAAACATTGACTTTGCTGCCTTCACCAAGACCTAAGAATCCTTTATCTATAAAAGTGCCCGGCACATCAAAAACCAATATCACCATCCGGTGTCCGAATTGATGGCGAATATTCTCATCCAGATTGTCTGTAAATGTCGGGATACCAATTTGCTGATAAAAACCATAACGCAAAATATCAGCAACATATGAAAAATATGTGCAATGGTACAATCGCTGAGCGGAACCGGGCATGGGAGAAACATGCTGTTCCGTCTGGCGTGCCTCGGAGCGGTTCGCGTTATCAGCAATCAGCTGTCTGCTGTCAGCTTGCGTCTGAGGACTGACGGCTGGCTTCAGCTGATCTAATGAGCCTATCTCTGCCTTGACGGCGCCGTTGAGTGTCACGGTCTGCTGTTTTGTGGGAATGCCTTGAATGATATTCAGCATAAGCGCTTTGGGTGTCGGGAAACTCACTGTGGTTGTAACAGCTGAGTTAGCGAGATTCACGGATGTCACCTCTCCGGCATCGGGCGAACGCCACCAAACTGCGGTGAGCGATTCCGGCATCACTGCGGAATTTTTCGGAACTGATTCCCGGCGACCGGTAGACTGAAAGCTCAGAGAAGCGGACTCTTTGGGACCGACAGGCTCCACGGTCACCGCTGTGGAGAGCACAGGATTTGATCCGATCGAGCGCTGAACATTCGCTGCGATCTCTTCGGGTTTCATTTGGTATTTTTCAAAAAGGGCGGGAGCAGCGACCTCGAGCATCTCTTTAAAAAAGATCGCCGCCTGTTTGGTAGCAAAAGGATTTTTGACCTTAAAATAGGCGCTCAGATCGGCGTTATCGCCGGCCATGACCTTCTGATACATTTCGCCGTGATCAGTCCGCGTAATACGAGGCGAAAACACTGCGTAGCCGATCCCCTTCTGACGCAGGATTTCTTCAACCCCGGGTGTGTGAAAACCACCGCTATAAAGAACGGAAACTCGGGGAACGGAAGAACCTTTTGGCTGACTCTTTCCCGGATAACGCTCCCCTTGCGTAAGTGCGAGAAGATTCGTAACGAGCGCTTCATCGCGGCGAAGCGACACTTCGTAAAAGTGCTCGGCCTTGTCGAGGAACGCCCCGAGGTATTTCGAGTCCGCGGAAAAACTCCGGATGGCCGCTTCATCCTCACGTGTCTTGTCATATTCTGATCGGCTCAATTCCAACCGGAGCATCTTCTCAAGAAGATCGAAAGTCCCGAGCTTTTGAACCAGCGCCTTTTCAGCTTCCGACCGGGCAAGCTTTTCGATCATTTGTCCTTCCAGCATATCCATTTCACGCATCAGTTCGGTCACATCGATCTCTGCTTGAAAGACCGCGAGCTTCCAGGTCTTCCAGAAAGCCTCTTTCCCGTCAAAAGACAGCTGATGCTTTTGGCCCAACCGGAAAAGCCCTTCAAGTAATTTTCGAGGATAGAGTGCCCGGCCCATGGCAGCGGTCAATGGCACATCGATATTTTTTTTCAAAAAACCGTTTTCCTGGCCAAAAGCGCTCAATGCGCGCACATATTCTTTTTCGCCGGCATCCTTAGCCGCAGCCTGAAGAGTCTGGACGACTTCGTTCCACTGGCTTTTTGCAGCCTCAGGATCAAAGCCCTTACGACTCTCTTCGAGCATCACGATGCGAAAGAGATTCGGGAAACGCAATTGTTCGATGGCGTCCTTGAGATCGATCTCGAGAAGTTTCAGGGCTTGCTGACGCAAGTAACGAGTGTAGGCCTGAAAATCCGGGTCACTTTGAGCTGAAGTCTGAATCCCAAAACGACCGTCTTTGCGGCGGCTCCGCTCCTTGAGGAAGGCCCGGAGTTCCCCGTTTAATTTTTGGGAGCTTTCCTTTTCCAGTTCAGCCCGAAGCGGATTCAAAAGAGTCTGTATCTCATCCGTGTGAGACAAAAGATCACGATACGTATCAAGATCGTCGTGATAGAGAGCGGTATTTTCGATGCCGTACGCCTGGGACGCGCGGGACGAGGCATGCAGAACGTTGAGCGGATTCGTTTCCCGTTCCCCGTTTTCCGGCTTTATATGCTGATGTTGCCCCAGCAAATAAAGCTCGGCGCCGTTCAATTCACCTTTTTGGTGGAGATCTTCGATCACCGCGCGATTCGCTTCCGGAAATCCCTTAGCAAGATTCAAATATTCAGGATGCAGTTCGCCGGAAGCACCTTCAAGACCGATGACAAGTCCGGGGACTTTTGTTTCCAGGTACTTCAACATCGCGGCGACGTTTTGCTGGCCCTCGGGATTGGCGTGCGCGTCCTGGACGAGCACGATAAATTGCTCGTGCTGGGAAACGGGAGACGACAAACGATTAACGGTTTCGCTTGTGCGTTCCGCGCGCCCCGTCCCGCGTTCCCCGAAATAAGTTTCACTTATCGTACCGATCTCAGGCGGCAAGGAATAAAGATAGCCTTGAAGCTCCTTTTGAAATTTTGCATGATCCTGGAAGGCAAAAGATTCAATGGCGGCCATAGCCTCAGATGGATTTCCGATGAGAGTGGTCACCGTGAATACAGTGGCTACAAACAAAGAAATTCCCCTAAGCATCAAAGATTTTATGTTAGCAGATGTCATATTTTTTTAGGTTTTCATCTGTTATGGTGATTGGATTTAACCTTGAAAAGTCACACGCCTTGAAATCCTTTTTTTCAAGATTTATAATCTAACAAAAGTATAGCCGTCTATTCAGACATTTGTCAAATCGAGCGGTATCCGTTAGACATTGAAAACAAAGGGGTTACATCGTTTTTTGATTTTTTATCGAGACTGGACTCAAACAGGCAAAAAACATGCTCTACAAAGAGGCTTTTACATGCCGGTTGGTACCTTCAACATGAGGGGAGACCTACGGATAACTCCATCGACTTGGGGGATGAGCTTGCGAAGCAAGCATCAAAGATTCTTCAATTTCTCCAGACACTCCCAACGGTCATACATGCGGGCAAGCTCAGCAGACAACGCTTCGGCCTGCAATTTGACACGAGAAATCTCCTTGGGATCTTTTTGATAAAAGCCGGGCTCGGCCATGATCTTATAGAGATCTTCTTGCTCCGCTTCGGCCTTTTCGATCTTTTTCAAAAGATCCTTCAGTTCACGCTGCTCGATCGGAGAAAATTTCGATGAACTCTGGTTCTTTTCAGGCGCTGCGAAGCTTTTGGTTGTCGCGGTTTTCCCTCCGCTGGTTTCGGGTTTTGTGATTCGCTGACTGAGCCAATCATCATACCCTCCCGGATATTCACGGACCACACCCTCCCCCTCCATCGCCAAAGTCGAGGTGACCACATTGTTCAAGAACGATCGGTCGTGACTGACTAAAAGCACCGTCCCTTGATATTCGACGAGCAATTCCTCGAGCAATTCCAGGGTCTCCACGTCCAGATCATTGGTGGGTTCGTCCATTACGAGCATATTCGAGGGCTTAGCGAAAAGCCTTGCAAGGAAAAGACGGTTCCGCTCCCCTCCGGAGAGCACCTTCACAGGAGTCCTGGCCCGATCCGGGGAGAAAAGGAAATCCTGCAAGTAACCGATGATGTTTTTGGGCCTGCCGTTGACGATCACCGTATCTCCAGATTCACTTACGTTCTGGGCAACCGTTTTTTCAAGATCAAGCTGCTCTCGCAGCTGATCATAATAAGCGATCTGAAGACCCGTCCCGACATGGACAGAACCCTTGTCTGGCTCGATCTGTCCCAAGAGAAGACGCAATAAGGTCGTTTTACCGCATCCGTTCGGTCCGATCACACCGATCTTATCCCCGCGCATGATCTTGACCGAGAAGTCCCGGATGAGGGACTTGTCGCCGTAGCCATGACTGATATGAAGCACTTTGGCGATCAAGTGTCCGGACTGTTCGGTGGCCTGCGCTTTCATGCGGACGCTCCCGATCCCGCGCCGCTCGGCCCGTTTCTTCGCTCTCAACCGCTCCAGCGCCACCACGCGGCCCTGATTGCGGGTCCGGCGCGCTTTGATGCCCTGCCGGATCCAGATCTCTTCCTTCTCCAGTTTTTTCTCAAACCGTTCGCGCTCAGCCTCTTCCGCATCCAGGGCCATCTGCTTGCGCTCCAAAAAGGTCGGATAATCACACGCCCAGCTAAAGAGCCTTCCCCGGTCCAGCTCGACGATCCGCGTCGCGAGATGCGTCATGAAGGTCCGGTCATGCGTTACAAAGAAAAGGGTTCCCGGATACCCTTTCAAAAAACCTTCCAACCAATCGATCGCCTCGATATCCAAATGATTGGTCGGCTCGTCCAAGAGGAGGATCTCGGGCTTGAGGACAAGCGCGCGAGCCAGCAAAGCCCTCTTTTTTTGACCCCCTGATAATTTTTCAAACTGACTTTCAGGATCCAGTTTGACACGAGAGATCACTTCTTCGACTTCGCGGTTCGTCTCCCAACCCTGAGTATGATCCATTTCCGATTGAAGATCGCCAAGCTGCTTCATGAGCTGCTCCGAATACTCGGTCTGGAGACGGTGATTCACATGATGATAATCGCTCAAAAGTTTCACGCGCTCTCCCAACCCCGAAAGCACAAGGTCGAAAACATTGCCCGAGATCCCCTGAGGGACTTCCTGCGGCAGATGCGTGACGCGAACGCCTTTTTGATAGACCACCTGGCCTGAGTCGGCCTGCAAATGCCCGGCCATCACTTTCATGAGGGTAGTTTTCCCCACACCATTGCGCCCCAAAAGAGCCACGCGCTCCCCTTGTTCCAACTGGAGATCCATGTGATCAAAAAGAGGCGGTCCCCCGTAAGCCAACGTAATGTCCTGCAGACTGATCAACGCCATATTCTTTTCTTACCTTAAAATGAAAAACTTATGTCCCCGAAGGATTCGCTCCTTCAACGGGTGTAGCCCCTTGAGCGGGCGGCATTTGAGGAGCGTCACTATTTCGATTAAGTCGCTTGAGCCTTTTCGCTTCCTGTTCCTGTTTACGAGCCGCCTCTTTTCGCATCTTGTTTCCTTTGTAATTGACTCTCATTTTTTTCCTTTCGTTGGTTCCGATACTAACCAATTTCAGGGCATCTGAAATTGGGTCTACCTAAGTCGCCATCAGCTGAAAGAAGACGAGGGCTTGGGTGGAATTGCGCAAAAACGTTTTTTAAAAACTTTGACGTACAGAGCTTCCACTTTTTTCCGGGCCCAGGGCGTTTGCCGGAGAAACCTGAGACTTGAGGTAAGGGTAGGCTCGAACATAAAACACCGCACGGGAATGCTCGCGCTAAGCCCCTTCCACCCGACCTGTTCGACCAACCGGCCCAGGATCACTTTGAGCGTCACACCATGCAGCGGATCTTTAAAATTCTGATGCGGCAAAACACCCTCCTCCCCCAGTCCAACTTTAAATTCTTTGGGAACAAAAAAAACGCCTGACGCACTTGTTGTCAGACGTTTTAGGAAAACAGCATTCCCTAGCTTTCATTATTTTTTAGAATAGAAATCAGGGAGACGCCCCCTTTAATAATAACATTTTATAGATAATAAGCATGACGCACTCGTGTCGAGACATCACCGCATCTCGACCAATTCGGTACATTATAGCATGACGCACCCAAGTATTACCAAATTTACGCTGGTTGGAGATAGCGTCACCGCCCGATTCCTTGGCGTTAGATTCTATGCAGACTCAAGAACGCCACTCGTTGCAAATCTTCAATCGCAAGAAATCGTCACATCCGCAACCGTCCCTCACACTCATCACAAGTCACGCTGCGGGGCCGTAGAATTTAAAGGTTATCCCGTAGAATGTCGATGAATAGGTCGTTGGATTTTCTAAAAACGGGCTTATGGGACATGAAACAAAAAAAATTGCGCATCGCTGGCGCTATAGCGCTTTATTTCGAGAACTACATTTTGCCGTGGTCCTCTGTTTCCCTTGTGTATGGGATCGCTTCAGCGATGTATGTGGATCGCACAAGAATCTTGCAATTACTGCACGCCTTTTCCATTGGGGAACTCCAGCAGAGCCAAACATTTTTGTTCCTGCATTTTATATTCCTCATCGCGATGATGATCTACAATTTGACCATCGCCTTCGGATTGCTTACAAGAAAGAAATTCCAGCATAAATTCGAGAGTTTTAAGGAAATTCTTCTCCCGTTCGCGAGCTGTTTTTATTATTACCTTTTCAACCTTGCTCTCTTCCTTCCCCCGGAAACGAACATCCTATTGATACCCGATTTCTTCCATCGTTATTTTACAATTTTCGGGGTGGCGATGATGGTAGCGGGATTCCTTATTTCAACCGTTGGCATTTTCAATCTCGGAAATTCCTTTGCCCTGTTCGTCGAAACCCGCGGGGTGGTCACGCGCGGGCTCTATCAGTTCACAAGGCACCCGATCTACTTCGGCCATTTTATCCGGACCGTGGGAATGTGTTTTGCCGTTTGTTTATTGTTCCACGTAACAGTCAATATTCTTGTGATCTATTTGCTGGTTCATAGAGCCCTTTTAGAGGAGAAAAAACTACTCCATAACTACCCTCACTACAAAACCTACCTAAAAAAAACACCTTCTTTTTTCCTCAGGTTGTTTGGTAAAGACAAACAACTTCTCGAAAACACCCCAAAGGAACATCATTATGATTTCAGCTCCCAATTGCTTTCAGCTGAAACCACTTGCGGCACATGGGTTGGAACTAGCCGTCTGAAAACAAAGACGCTTTTGGAGGTTGACCTGGAAATGAGGAATACATACAAAGCGCAATCATTGTAGACGTCTGCCCTTGAATCGGCACGATTCAGCATAATACACTTCTCCGCATTCCAAGGATCCCACGACTGCATCCGGAGATGATCCATCATCGACCTCAAACCTAAATTATCTGCAATCCCCCATCCATCACATGGATCTCAGGCCGTGCTCGCGACATGTTCGGTGGCATGGATCATGATAACCGGCCATTGCCGCAGCAGATTATTTTCCGTCTTTGCGGATACGGTTTAAAATCGCAGGCATGTCTCGTTGAATATGCGCGTAAAACTTCTTCAGACCGGGACAAAGATAATTCAGGCCGGGCTCGCCGGCAGGTGTCCGAATAAAGCGGTTCTTCGGACATTCGCCCCAGCAAAGTTTCAGATGTAAGCAAGTACGGCAGTCCTGAGGCAAAGCGTCCCGTTTGTCAAAACCGAACTTTTTTTGCCGCTCAGAATAGGCCATAGCGCTCCAGTGCTTTTCACGGATATTTCCGACGCGGTATTCGGGATAGACGTAGTGATCGCACGTAAAAACATCGCCGTTATGCTCCACCACCATCCCTTTGCCGCAAAACTCGTTCGTGACGCAGCGCTGCCCCGGCAATCCCATGGATTGCGCCACCGCTGTCTCAAATAGATCCACAAATACTTTGCCGCAATCACGCCTATACCAATCGTCCCAAACCTTGCAGAGGAAATAACCCCAATCATCCGGATCTACCGACCAATCCGTCACCACCGAATCCTCCGCTCCAGGCTTGGATTGTAGCGTACCGACCCCCGGCATGTTCGCCTTGTCCCACCGCTGTGGTGCTACGCTGCAAAAAACTTTCGGTTCAACGCAGGCGATCAATTGCACCCGCTGCACGCCCAGCTCGCGCGTCAGAAAACGATAAACATCGTATGGAAATTTTGCGTTTTCACGGTTCACAACACACAATGCGCAGAATGGGACGCCATGTTTTTTAAGCAGGTGCGCAGCAGCCATGACTTTATCGTGTGTCGGCTCGCCACCTTTCGTCACGCGGAAACGATCATGGAGACGCTTCGGGCCATCAATACTGAGCCCCACAAGAAAGTTGTGTTTCTTGAGAAAAAGAGCCCATTCTTCATCAAGCAGAATCCCGTTGGTTTGCAGATCATTCTCGATTCGCTGGCCCGGCTTGCAGTATTTCTCCTCCAGAGCGATCACTTTGTAAAAAAAATCAAGACCCAAAAATGTCGGCTCGCCGCCCTGCCAGGAAAACACCACCTCATCGCCCGTCTGCGCTTCGATATATTGGCGTATGTGCTGCTCGAGGATTTCATCAGACATCCGCGATGCTTCCGGCTGGCGGAGCAGTGCTCCCTTGTGCAGGTAGTAGCAATAAGTGCAGTTGAGATTGCAGGTCGAACCGATCGGCTTGACCATCGCGTGAAAGCGATGTTGTTTATCGGCAGGCTGCGGCAGGAACGTCACGCTAGGTTCAACGGGAAGAAGCATGGCAGAGCATTTGCTTTTTCATCCGATCTCTACGCTGGACGACTTCGTTTGGAATATTCATTGTTATATGAATAAAATTTCAGTCACAAAAATCACTCTTAACAGGATCCCTGATTTCCTTAGCTCTGTGCATTCAAAAGCAATTTCCGGAAACGAGAAAGGCTGTTGAAAGGGATGTTCACCGTAAGATTGTTCACAAGCCAGGCAGGGATATGTCCGCCGACCTCGCCATGTTGTTGATAATATATTTCCGTACGGCCATCCGCCAGCGGCGTAAAACGCCAAAGCCCTTTCGAATAAGGCATGCGTACCTTGCCGGCCTGTTCCGGATAAACCTTCGCCAAAGCCGATGACCTGTACTCCACGACCCCAGTGGTGGGATCCTTGGAACGGACACGACGGAATACCAGATCCCTGTCTTGTACCGGCCAGGGCATCGAGATCACAAAATAGAGGACTTCATCCTCCGGGGTATTCGCCTTGATCAGCCGGGCCTCTGCACATTGATGAAACCATTCCGGCATCCGTCCGTTATCCCCAAACAAACGGACCACCGACTCCAGGCTCGCGTTCACCACGACCGTCCCTTTATATTCCAGAATCGACGAACCCTCGACCTTGCGAACAGACACCCGGATCCCATCCTGATCCTTTTTTAATTCCCAGGGGTACTCCGCCGCAACAGCAGAAGAAGAAACGGCAAGAAGAATACCGAGAAACATCCCCGCACAAAAAAAATTTTTCATAAAACTCCTTGCGCCTCCGGCACCATTTTTTTAATTGTCATTTTTGGTCTTACACGTCGACGAGCAGCAACACTGACGGACCAACTCCTTTAAAATAATGACGACCCCCAAGACCGTCAGGGCAATCGCGCCCCAGAGGACCTTCCACCAAGCAAACACGATCACAAGAACCCCGACAAGTGCCATGCAGCAACAAGGCTTGGCTTTCATCTCCTGCTTTGCGGTATGTTCCATCTTTTTCTCCTTGGTTGTTTTGTCTTTCCCTTATTTCAATGAAGCGATATCGATAACAAACCGAAATTTGACGTCGCCTTTAATGACACGTTCGTACGCCTCGTTAACCTTGTGGATCGGGATCATTTCAACATCGGACACGATCCCGTGCTTCCCACAGAAATCAAGCATCTCCTGGGTCTCGCCGATCCCGCCGATCAGAGATCCCGCCAAACTGTGCCGTCCGAAGATCAGACTGTGTGCTTGCACGGTCGGGGCTTTCGGAGGTACACCCAGCACCACCATGGTCCCGTCGCGCTTGAGGGTATTGAGATATTGGTTCCAATCTATGTCCACGGAAACCGTGCAGAGGATCAGATCGAAAGTCCTCTCCAGTTTCTCGAACGCACCGGCCTCGCCCATCGCGTAATAATATTTTGCGCCAAGCCGTTTGGCATCCGCTTCCTTAGTACGGGAACGGCTCAACACGGAGACCTCTGCGCCCATGGCTTTGGCGATCTTAACCGCCATGTGCCCAAGGCCACCCAGCCCGATCACTCCGACCTTTTTCCCGGGGCCCGCTTTCCAATGACGGAGCGGCGAATAAGTAGTGATCCCGGCGCAGAGAAGCGGCGCCATCGCGTTCAAAGGCAACTTTTCAGGTAATCGGAGAACAAAATCTTCGTCCACGACGATCCGGGCCGAGTAGCCCCCCTGCGCCAGGGTTTTGCCGTTTTTTTCTTTGCAATTGTAGGTAAAGACCGGGTGTTTACAGAACTGTTCATAGCCTTCATGACAATCGGGGCAATCGCGGCATGAATCCACGAGGCATCCCACACCGACTTTGTCGCCAACCTTGAATTTTTTAACCTTGGTCCCTACTTGGGCCGCCACGCCCACGATCTCGTGCCCCGGAACCATGGGATACAAAGAACGACCCCATTCGTCACGAACCTGGTGGATATCCGAGTGACAGATCCCGCAGAAATGGATGTCGATCAAAACATCGCGCGGCCCGATGGCGCGGCGTTCGATCTCAAAAGGAGCCAGCGGTTGGTCCGCGCTCCCGGCGGCATAAGCTTTGGTCCGGTACATTTTCCACCTCCAGGTTGAAGCCTTATCGAGAAAGACAACAGTCTTTGCGATTTTGATTTGTGAGAACTAACGGTGCTGAGACTTGCAATTCTACCCCATTCTCTACCACAGATAACCCCGCATCATTTTAGCTCTTTTTCTCTCGAACTTCCGCATAAAGAAATAACCTCAAAACTCGGAACGATAGGCTTGATACATCTCAAATAGGAGACGAGAGCCCGACGAGTGCATGCCCCGATTTGCACAAAAGCAACATCTCCACTGAACCGACTCCGCACCGAAGCGGCATTTTTCGGATTCAGTTGTAATAAGAAACTTGGCTTATTAAAAAAATAGGCGATAATCTTGTCCTCATATGGATACTCCCAAAAGATCCGGTCATTTTATGGCGGCTTTAAAAATACCCGATATCCGTTTTTTTATCGGCTCAGTCGCTTTCTTTACATTGGCAAGCCGCGCCCTGGCTGTCGTAATCGGCTTTCAGATCTACCAGATCACGCACAGCCCCTTGTCCCTTGGATGGCTAGGACTCGTGGAAGCGATCCCAGCTATTTCTCTGGTCCTTTTCGGGGGCTACGTGGCTGACCACTTCAACAGGCATAAAATCCTTATGATCACCCGTACCGCATCGTGCCTTTGCGCTGTCGCGCTGGCGGTACTGTCATGGCACAGCCACACAACCTCGTTGATGGGGCTTTACGCAGTGATCTTTTTAGCGGGAATCGCCCGAGGGTTCGCAGACCCGGCAAGCACGGCGTTTGAAGCACAGATCATTCCAAAAGAGTTAACCGTCAACGGCGCCTCATGGATCAGCAGTATGTGGATCACGTGCTCGATCGCCGGTCCTGCCGCGATTGGTTTTGTTTTTGACGCTTGGGGCGCCGCCGGGTCCTATCTACTCATCGCCGGAAGTTTTGTCTTGTCATGCCTCTGGACTTTTCTGATACATCCCAAACCTCAGATCAAGCCTGAACGGCAAGAGTCTATTTTAAAAAGCATCGCTTCCGGCTGGCATTTCGTGTTCACACATCAGCCGCTTTGGGCCGCCATGGTCCTGGACCTTTTTGCCGTCTTTTTCGGAGGCGCTATGATCCTGCTTCCGATCTATGCAAACGATATTCTGCACGTCGGAGCGAAAGGATTGGGCCTTTTGAATGCCGCACCTTCGGTCGGCGCCCTGATTATTACCCTGATTGCGACCCGGCATCCCCCGATTGCTCGCGCCGGCAGGAATTTACTCGGGGCAGTCATTGGCTTCGGGGTCTGTATTATCCTTTTTGCTTTCTCGAAGCATTTTTGGTTCTCAATGGTTCTGCTATTCCTGAGCGGCGCCTTTGATGGGATCAGTATGGTGATCCGGCGATCCATGGTAAGGCTGCTTTCCCCGGATGCTTTGCGCGGCCGCATCGCTGCTGCGAACTGGGTTTTCATCTGCGCATCGAACGAGCTCGGCGCCTTTGAGAGTGGACTGGTAGCCGCGTGGATTGGAACTATCCCCTGCGTAGCGGTGGGCGGCGTAATCACGCTTGGAATCGTGGCCCTCATCTCATGGATCGCTCCTCAACTCCGCACTCTCAAATTTGATCCGCAGACGATGGAACAGCAGTAATCAATCCGTATTCTTCGCAAGGCCTCCGGCGCTTTTTATTTAAAAAAAGACATCCGAAGGCGATTATTCGATCGAGAAACTGGCATTAACAACAGCGGTGACTCTCTTTTCGAGGGCAGTGGTGTCATTCATCCCCCAGTCCGAGATTTCGGTAGAGTTGACCGGCGTGATCTGAAAGACCCCCATTTTGGCCGAACGCATAAAGCCGATCTTGTTCCCCGTAGCCTTGACCATATTCTCCGCGCGCAGCTTTGCGTTCTCGGTTGCTTTGGCGAGCATCTCAACTTTCAAATCGTCCAGCTTTGTGTAGAAATATTCCGGACTTCCGGAATAGAACTCGATCCCTTCGTTGATCAGGCCCGTAGCTTCACGTGATATCCGGCCGATTTTTTCAACATCATTCGACCGTAATTCTACGGTCTGCTTGAGGCGATAGCCTTCGATATCGTTTGTATTATTCCCCTTCTCATTCTTTTTGTAGATTGTTTCAGTCTCGATCTGCCGAACAATGATCTCCTTCTCACCGATCCCCTGGCCGGCGAGGTATTGCTTCACTTTAGCGAGATCTTCACCGAGTTTCTTATAGGCCGTCGCCATATCGGCCTCGCGTCTCGAGAAATCCCCCACCCAGACCGTATAGTCACTTTTGATGTCTTTCTGCGCCGAGCCTGTCACCGTAATCTGTTCCCGCATAAATTTAGTCACCGATAAAAAGCCTTTGGAAAAAATAATGCTCGCGGCGATCGTGGCCCCGGCGATACAAAGCCCTAGAATGATGATCTGAGTGTTCTTGAGAAAATTCATTTTACCGTTAACGTGGTCTTCCATGTGTTGCCTCCTCGGGATTGCCCCGATGTTGAGTGGATTGTGATTGTTGACCCGAAATTCTGGGGACAGTGTTAACGGTCTATCCCGAAAAAACTAAATACCAAAAGATATAGCGCGTTCTAGCATTCTGTTTCACCATCCTGGATAGATCGAAAAATGCGGGAATAAAGGGGCCTGGAAATGGACCGGAAAGTTGAAATCCCCTGAGCTGTCGGGGAGATATTATCTCTGCCTTGTAGATATAGGCATCAGAAGTGCCCTGATTTACGAAGTTGTATTCAAACGAGACAAAATCGGTAACCGACGCCGGATTCGGTTTTGATGTGCGATGGTTTGTTTGGATCAGGCTCGATCTTTTGCCGGAGGTGAGTGATATAAACGCGTAAATAGTGGGTTCGCTCTTCCGAATTGGGGCCCCAAATTTCCCTAAGGAGCTGGCGGTGAGTCAGAACTTTCCCCGCGTGCTGAACGAATAATTTTAAAAGACCATATTCGATCCCGGTCAATTTGATTTCTTTCCCGCCAACCAGAACGCGCCTATCGGCAAAATCAACGGTCAATTTGCCGTTCTGAAAAACCGGAAGATCAGCCTTTTCGGGAGAATGTCGCAAGATTACACGTAACCGGGCTAGCAATTCCTCCTGGCCGAATGGTTTGGTAACATAGTCATCCGCTCCGCCGTCAAGGGCTCGCACCTTCTGTTTTTCGTCGTCTCGAACGGACAGGATCAGGACCGGGGCCTTACTCCATTCCCGAAGTCGCTTGAGCACTTCGACACCATCGATGTCGGGCAAACCGAGATCGAGAATAACCGCATCTGGTTTTTTTTGAGTGGCCTCAAGAAGCCCGGAGTCCCCGTTTTCAGCTTCGCAATATCGGTATCCCCCGTTTTCAAGTGTTCGTCGCAAAAGTCGACGCATTTGGACCTCATCATCGATCACAAGAACAAGCGGTGGCTGGCTCATGACGGCACTCCTTTTTCTTCGCGGAACAATTCCACCGGTAATCGGATCTCAAAACAGGCGCCGCTACCTTTCTGATTATAGGCTCTGATCTCTCCTCCATGAGCCTCGATAAAGCGTTTAGCGATTGACAGCCCGAGCCCCAAACCTCCGGTCGGGACATTTTTCCCGCGATAAAATTTTTCGAAAATCCTGTCTGCATCCTCTTCTGCAATCCCAGGGCCGTGATCAATCACTCCAATCACTAGAGTGTTTTCATCTATCTGAACAGAGATAATGATCTCCGTTCCTTTTGGAGAATAGGCGGCCGCATTTGATAATAAGTTCGAAAGAACCTGGCGGATGATTTCGGCATCGACACGGACAGGCGGCAAGACATCAGCATACCGGGTGACAAGTTTATGGTGGCTCAGTGGCTCTCCGAGATTTTGAATAGTCGATGCGATAATATCGCGCACATCATGCCATTCCAGATCGAGCTGTAAACTCCCGGAATCAAGCCGCGTCATATTGAGCAAGCTGTTAACGGTTTGAAGCAACCGACGGCTGGCGGTACGGATTTCACTAACGAGCTTATGGAATTCCGCGTCGTTGCCTAATTTTTCGAGATGTTCCGCCGAACCGGCAATGACCGTCAAAGGAGTCTTGAGTTCATGGGAAACGCTGTCCAGAAGAGCCGTCTGAAGTTTCTCAGTCTCGACCTTGACCTTGGCCTCCTCTGCCATCCGCGTCAGGACATCTTTTTCAAGGATCACGGTCATCAAAGACGCGAAGGATTCCAGGAGCGTTCGCTGGTCTAACGTCCACACTCCCTCCTGCAGGGGGCAAATCACAAGCACTCCCAAAGACTTATTCATGGAGACCAGCGGAAGAAAGTAATTTTCGGCCTCCGGAAGGGTTTCCGTAAAGCGTCCCGCGGTTTCCCGTTTCTGGAACGCCCACGTGGCCACGCTTCTTTCTTTTCCGGAAAGGACCAGATTCCCGCATCGGGACTTCTCAAAATCCGGACGACCCTTGGAGTCTGTCAGAAAGATCGCCCCACGGACTTTCAGAACTTCTTCGAGTTTCTCTAGGGCGTTCTTGATCGCTTCTTTGGATTCACGGGTCATGGCGATGATCCGGGTCAACTGATAAAGAGTATTCAACCGATCTTCCTGCTTCCGTTCGGTCTGTTCACGTTCCCGAAGGCGTGTCGTGATATGCCCCATGGCCAGAGCGATCACGAAAAACATTCCTAACATCATCAAATCGTGAGGCTTATTGATCACGAATGTAAAGCGCGGCGGGATAAATAGATAATCCCATAGCAATGCGCTCAAAGCTCCCAGGAGTAACACTGACCACCGACTCAGGATCATCCCCGAAAGAACGATTGCCAAAAGATAGATCAAAGAGATCGAAGAATAACCACTCAATTTTTCAAGGTAAAAACAAAGAGCCGTTACCCCCGTAATAATCAGGAGCGTGATTCCGAGCTCTTGGGGTTTTGCCGCGATAAAAGTTCGCCGACGGGGTCTAGGTTTTCCTGCCCCAAGGCTTTTGACCCGGACCATGTGAATATCGATGTCGCCGCTTTTCCGAATCAATTGTTGAATTAAAGAACCGCTCCGGAACCATTCCCAAAAAGGGTTCCCGGAAGGTTTCCCGACGCAGATCTGGCTAACATTGTTTTGACGGGCAACCTCAAGCAAAATCCCGGCAACGTCCGATCCGGACTTCACGATCACCTCAGCGCCTAGCTGCCTCGCGAGGGTCAAATTCCGTGTCAGGCGTTTCTTTTCATCGTCATCAAGCGTAACAGATGTCTCAACATAAACCGCCAGCCAGGAAGCATTCAGAGAGGCGGCCGCAAGACGAGTCCATCGGATCAGGCTTTCTGAGAACGGTGTCGGTCCGACGGCGACCATCAGGCGTTCGCCGGATTTCCAGGGGCCTTCGATCTTCTGCTCGGTCATGATCTCGCGAAGATCCTGATTCACACGTTCCGCAGTAAGGCGTAGTGCCATCTCCCGCAGAGCCGTGAGATTCTCTTCGCGAAAAAAATTATCGGCGGCTGTAACGGCGCGCTCGCCGAGATAAACTTTTCCATCGTCAAGACGCTGGCGTAGCTGCTCGGGAGAGAGATCGATCAGCGCAATTTCGTCCGCTCCGTCGACAATGGAATCCGGAACCGTTTCCTGGACTCTCACTCCCGTGATCTGATACACCGCCTCGGCGCGACTTTCGACGTGCTGGACATTCAGGGTGGTAAAGACATCGATCCCCGCGGCAAGAAGTTCGAGAACATCCTGATAACGTTTGGGATGGCGACTTCCGGGGACATTGGAATGCGCCAGCTCGTCGACCACGGCAAGTTGTGGGCGGATCATAAAGATCGTATCAAGGTCCATCTCCTCAAGTAAAGTCCCTCGGTATTCGATCTTGATCTTGGAAGCAGCTGTTAGGCCTTCAAGTAGCGCTTGGGTCTCTTTGCGTTCGTGTGTTTCAGCAACACCGATCAGAACATCAATGCCTTCTGCTTGCTGCTGACGGGCGGCTTGAAGCATGGCGTAGGTTTTGCCAACACCAGGACACATACCGAGAAAGATTTTGAGCTTTCCTCGTTTATGTCTGGCCTCTTCACGTTTGAGAGACGCCAATAAAGCATCCGGATCCGGACGTTTAGTTTCCATAGGATTATTATAGCGAATCTACCGCTAAGTTCAGTCGGAAAACATTCACCCGAGGATCGCCCAACACACCGAACTGAGGCGCCTCCGTATACTGATCAATCAGCTTATAGAGCATCTGGCGTTTTCCTTCACTCAATTTTCTTGCTTTAGCAACACGGTCCGCTTGGAGTCGAGCGGCCTCGGGACTGATGTGTGGGTCCAGTCCGCTTCCGGATGCAAAAACTATGTCAGACGGAAGCGCTACTCCTTGGGAAAGATGGTTGGCTTTTCTGAATGCCTCCGCCCGTTTCAGTACAGCTTCCTTCAGGGCTGCACTGGTCGGTCCCAAGTTGCTGGCGCCGGAAGGCACCGTGGCAAAATCTGCCGCAGAAGACCGTGACCAGAAATATCCCTCTCCTTGGAATTTCTGGGCGAGCAATTCCGAACCAACCAGCTTCCCATTCTTCATTACCAAACTTCCATTCGCCTGGTAACTAAAAAATAACTGGGCTGCCATCGTAACAACCGCTGGATAAACGACGCCGGTGAGCAAGGTTAGAATAAGAAAGAGTCTCAATGCCTGAATAAGCAATTTCATCGTTGCCTCCTCATACCCAATGTAAAGTGACAAGCAAGATATCGACCAATTTAATACCGATGAACGGCACGACCAACCCTCCGAAACCGTAGATCAAAAGATTCCGACGCAACACAATTGCGGCGCCCTGGGCTCGGTAGGTGACACCCCGCAGGGCAAGCGGGACCAGTGCGATAATGATCAGCGCATTAAAGATCACCGCGCTTAAAATAGCGCTTTCGGGCGAATATAGTTTCATGATATTCAATGCGGCCAGCGGTCCGTTCACACCATGGAGCGCGTAGAGAGCTCCGAACATCGCGGGAAGTATCGCGAAATATTTTGCAACGTCATTGGCAATACTGAACGTAGTCAAGGCTCCACGTGTCATGAGAAGTTGTTTGCCGATCTCCACGATCTCGATCAATTTAGTGGGATTGCTGTCCAGGTCTACCATGTTGCCTGCTTCGCGCGCGGCCTGTGTGCCTGAGTTCATCGCAACGCCTACGTCCGCCTGAGCTAGGGCCGGCGCATCGTTGGTGCCATCTCCGGTCATGGCCACGAGCCGTCCGTGTGACTGTTCGTCCCGGATCCTTTTTAATTTGTCCTCCGGTTTCGCCTCCGCCATAAAATCATCGACTCCGGCCTCTGCCGCGATAGAAGCCGCAGTAAGAGGATTATCGCCTGTGACCATCACGGTCCGTATTCCCATTTTCCGGAGCTGGGCGAAACGTTCCTTGATCCCGCCTTTGACAACATCTTTGAGCTCGATCACGCCCAAGACTCTCGCGTTTTCCGACACAACGAGAGGGGTCCCTCCTTTTTTAGAAATGCTTTCGACTTCCTCCCGGACTGCGGAAGGGAATATCCCGCCATCCGATCCCACAAAATCCCTGACGGCATCAGACGCGCCCTTGCGTATTTTGCGGACGGGTCTCCCTTCATGTTCGTAAAAATCCACGCCGCTCATTCGCGTCTGGGCGGTGAAAGGAATAAAATGTGCTTCGTGTTCAGCTACCTCTCGGCTCCTAAGACCGAATTGATTCTTTGCGAGAACGACGATCGAACGTCCTTCGGGAGTTTCATCCGCAAAGGACGATAGTTGGGCCGCATCCGCTAGTTCTTCGGCTTTAACTCCCGGTGCTGGGATCAAACGGGTCGCCATACGGTTCCCAAAAGTGATCGTCCCTGTTTTATCCAGTAAAAGCACGTCAATGTCCCCGGCCGCTTCGACCGCACGGCCACTTAGAGCCATGACATTGCGTCGTGTCAACCGATCAATGCCGCTGATGCCAATGGCGCTGAGGAGTCCTCCGATGGTCGTGGGGATCAAGCAGACCAAGAGGGAAATCAGGATCGGGATTGTAAGATTCACTACACCGATTTGCCCCGAGGCTTTTTCACTGTATTGAGCAAAAGGTGGCAAAGTGAAAACTGCCATCACGAAGATTGCCGTCAAACTGACCAGCAGGATCTCAAGAGCGATCTCATTCGGAGTTTTCTGACGGTGAGCGCCTTCTACCATAGCAATCATTTTGTCGAGGAACGCCTTTCCGGGTTCCGAAGTTACACGAATCAGGATGCGGTCGCTCAGGACCTTTGTCCCCCCTGTCACTGCGCTCCGGTCGCCGCCGCTTTCCCTGATCACTGGTGCAGATTCTCCCGTAATGGCCGACTCATCAACACTGGCAATGCCTTCGATCACTTCACCATCCGCCGGAATAGTGTCCCGGGCAAAGCACTCCACAATATCCCCGAGCTTTAGGTCAGCGGCATTCACGCGTTCGAATTTTCCATGAGCCACTTGCTTCATCGCAAAAACCTGTGTTCGCATTTTACGGAGCGCATCAGCCTGGGCTTTCCCGCGACCCTCCGCGACCGCTTCAGCGAAATTGGCGAAGAGGACGGTTATCCAGAGCCAGATCGTGATCTGAAGATTGAACGGCGAGAAATTCCGCCATAAGAGAACGGTAGTCAGTATCGCTCCTACATAGACAACAAACATGACCAGGTTCTTGATCTGCACAAGGGGGTTCAGTTTCTTGATGCTTTCAAAGATCGCGGAGAGGATTATTTCTTTTTTCATTAGAAGGCCCTCCCTTGCAACATCAGAAAATGCTCGACAATCGGGCCCAGCGTAAGCACCGGCAAAAAGGTCAACGCGCCGACGATCAGAATTACGGAAACAAGCAAGAGAATGAAAAGAGCGCCGTCGGTCGGAAAAGTTCCGGAAGAAACCGGCGCGGTCTTTTTCCCGGCCAAACTTCCCGCGATCGCGAGCGCCGGTATAATGACCACGAAACGGCCAATCAACATGGCGATCCCAAGTGCGACGTTATAGAAAACCGTATTAACGTTTAACCCCGCAAAGGCACTCCCGTTATTCCCCGCTGCCGAAGAAAACGCATAAAGGATCTGGCTGAGGCCGTGTGGACCTGCACTGCTGATGCCGGAGATCCCGCACGGAAGCATATTTGCCAGGACCGAGCCTCCAAGGATCACAGCATTAGGAATAAGCACTGCAACGACCGCCCAACAGATCTCAGGTCCCTCTATTTTTTTTCCGAGATATTCCGGTGTGCGGCCTACCATGAGCCCCGCGATAAAAACCGTGAGGATCACATGCATTAAGATGCCGTAAAAACCGGCTCCTACTCCCCCGAAAATCACCTCGCCGAGCATGATGTTCAACATCGCGATCAAACCTGCGAGAGGCGAGAGACTGTCATGCATGGCATTGACGGACCCATTTGACGCGGAGGAAGTTGCAACGGCCCAAAGAACACTGTTGGCGATTCCGAACCTGGTTTCTTTTCCTTCCATTGCAGCAGAAGTTCCTAAAACAGGATTCGGAAGCAACTCAGCTTTTAAAGCAACACCGAACGCGAGCACAAAAATAATACTCATGGCAGCCAGGAGCGCCAGGCCTTGCCGTTTTCTCTTGATCATCACGCCGAACATATAGACCTGTGCGGCGGGGATCATGAGAAGCGCAAACATTTGAAGAAAATTCGAGAAAGGCGTCGGGTTTTCAAAAGGATGAGCGCTATTCACTCCAAAGAATCCTCCGCCATTGGTGCCAAGCTGCTTGATAGCGATCTGGGAAGCGGCGGGTCCGAGAGGAATGATCTGCGCTGAGCCTTCGAGGGTCGTTGCTTTAAGGTAGGGTGTGAAGTTCTGAACAACACCTTGGCCAGTGAGTAGCAACGCCCAGAGCAAGGACAGCGGCACCAACACATAAAGCGTCGAACGTGTCAGATCCACCCAGAAATTTCCCAATCCGACGGCGGATTTTCGGGTCAGCCCTCGTATCAGACCCAGCATCACCGCAATCCCGGTCGCAGCGCTTAAAAAGTTTTGAACCGTAAGGCCCAGCATCTGAACGAGATAGCCCAAGGTCGATTCACCGGAATAGGCTTGCCAGTTCGTATTCGTCATAAAACTGACGGCTGTGTTGAAGGCCAGGTCCCAGCTGACATTAGTGAGTCCCTGGGAATTAAGCGGCAGGCTCTTCTGGAAGATCTGAAGGAGATAAACCGTCAGGAATCCAAGGGCGTTGAATACCAACAGCGCCAGGCTATAACGCTTCCACCCCATTTCTTCCTTCGGGTCAATACCGGCAAGGCGATAGCTCAGTTTCTCCGGCGGACCCAATAACGGCGACAAAAAGTTCTTTTCCCCTTCAAAGACTTTCGCCATAAAACTTCCGAGGATCGGCGTAGCAACGATCAAGCAAGCGGCATACAAAACAATCTGAGTGAGATCAAGAATATCCATATCTGTTTTTCCTTTTTTACCGGGCCAAGGAACCTATCACCAGGTAGGCCATAAGGCACATCGTTATGCTGACTCCGAACCAATAAACTTTATCGTTCATGTTCAACCCTCCTTGGTTAATTTATATCCAAAGAGAGCATAACAACGGAGTGGCGCGGAAGCTAATTAAAAGGGGGGCCGCAAGCATTAAAAAAACATTAAAAGCTTCCCCCTTCGGGCTGGAAATGAGCGGGATCAAATGGGCTATAAAGTAAAAATCCCCCGACACCGTCGGGGGATTGTATCTCTGCGATTCAGAGATAGACAAGAGAAGTGACGCGCTCACGTCACTATGGTGTCATACGATCTGACGCGTCAGTGGCTGCATCATACAGCTACCTATCTATGTATGTCAAACGTTGGCTCCACGGAGGTAGCGCTATAGACCCGATTTTCCCATGTCCAGACATGTCCAGATGGTGAAACAGGCCTGAAAAATGTCCGTTTTGTCCGCTTTAGAGAGGTGGACTTTTCTGCAAGATCATATTGCTGAATAGGATAAGAAATGTCCAGCCCCGAAGGGCGGACATCGATGTTTTAGCACCGTGGCTGGGACTTATTGTCCCAGTTGGAATCGCTTAAATCGAGGGTAATCGGGCTTTGAGCTCGTCCAGAATCTGGACCCCAACGTCCCTGTCATGGCCGGGTGATTGATACTGTGTATTTAGGATGGAGAGAAGTTCGCGGAGCATCCGCTGGACCGTGAAGATCCGCTCCCCACGCATGCCCATTTGCTCAATGGCAGCATACAGAATCGACTTGGCAGAGTGGATCTGATCGTAATCCTTCAATGCCTCATCCTGAGCCAAAAGCTGATGGGTCCGGTCAATGGCCTTAATGAGACAACGCAAATGGCCATCCGGGATCTTGCTTATTTCCAATGACAGCTCGCTTGTTTCCATGCGGCTCCCCTCAGCACGCCTCAAGCTGGCTACCGAGTTCAGATTCGATCATCCGAACGTGTTTACGGTAACAAGTGAACCAGCGGTAAAACGCAGCGCATTTTCTTGTGATTCTCTTAAGCAATTTCTTCTTCATTTTCATCCTCCTGTTAAACATCGTCTTTAAGATGCAGGCCAAACGCATCATAGATCGCTCGGATAAATTCCTTCGCTCGATCCCTCTGAACGACGCTGACATCCGGAAGTTTCTCGAAAAACAGTTTTAGCCACTTGAATATACGCCTGTACCGCTTTTGCAAGCTCCCCTCAAACATGTGGCGGAACATGTCATCCAAAAAGCTATGGACCGTTCCGACCAGCACAGGATTAGGTTTTACTCTCTTGGCCTGGATAAGGAAAAGCAGGAGCGTCATCTTGTTATTGAAGTAGCCGGTGAATAGCTGGCTAATCTTACGCTCATCCATAACAAAATTCCGCTCCTGGAGATCCTGGATTGCCGTCCCTCTTGCCTGCACCTGATTGTCTACCACCGCTGGATTCTTTAACATTTCATTGTCCTCTACTCAGATGCTTAGCATTTCCTGTCTGTAGAGACAAGAGCAATTCAAAAAGTGCTTTAAAAGTTACTTTTAGTCATCTTGTAAAACGTTACGAGGCGTGTTATGCTTATATATAGATAAAGAAACTGATTATATCGTTTAAAAAACATTTCGGAGATGCAGCCATGTATGACGAAATCGGGAAAGACCTGAAGGAACAGAACAAGGGAAAGCGACCTGTCCGAGCGCCCCATTGGGGCAAAGCAATCAAATCGCTACTGGTTCACAAATCCGATTCAGAACATCCCCTGCCTGTCAGTTGGCTCGCCAAAAAGACCGGTATCAATGAAAAGAACCTGCACAACATCATTGCCGGACGGGTCCGTGATCCGTCATCGGACAAACTTGTCATGGTCTCAGACGCCTTCGGAATATCGCTTGCCGAGCTTGCTACGCGTGCCATGGCAGAGAATCCCGGAAGTCTCTTTGTCTGCGGTTATGGGGAGCGCGGATTTATTGATTATCCTCAGCATGGCTTCACGATTCAGACCCTAAGCCCTCAATCAAAAAGCCAGCGAGATTTTTTCTTTGGAAGGATGACGATTAAACCGTTCAAGGAGATCAGAAAGTGGCAGTTCCGGGATAATTCAAGCGTGGCGATCTTTGTGGAGTCGGGAACGCTTGAGATGACTTACGGGGACCAGAAACGGGAAGTTCATTCCAACGAATCAGTCTATTTCGACGCAGGAGTTCCGCACAAGCTCAAAAACATCGATTCAATTGAGGCAAAACTCTTTATCGTAACGTCTCCGGCTCTGTTCTAGGCTTTCTTCCGAAGAAGCTTGTGCCTGACGCAAATCTTCTTGAGAACCTCAACTAAGGTTTCAAGGTCTGTCGGCTTCGAAAAGAATTTGTATCCGAGTTTTTTAGCCCGATCCGCTTGCCCTGGGTCAGCAACGCTTGTATAGATCACGAAGTCTTTCGGCGAATGTCCTTCCCCGGCTTTGAATCGCTCGATCAGTTCATCACCCCACATATGCGGCATCTTGATATCAATAATCCCGATATCGGGTTCGAATTCACGAGAGATCCTTAACGCATCATCACCTGAAAGCGCCCACTTCACTTCAAAATGAGCATCTCCGACGTCTTCCGCAAGAGCAGTCCCTAACAATTCACAGACATCCAGTTCATCATCCACGACAAGTATCTTCGCACAAGGCTCATAGCCCGGGTCGATCTCCACTTCACCCTTATCCTCATTCTTACGCTCGATCACATGCTCAATCCGATCATAGAGATCTTTCAAGCTGTAAGGCTTCCGAATAAAAGCTTCGATTCCAAGCTTTTCACACGCTCCCTGCTCGTCATGAAGCGCTGTAAGAATGATCACGGGAAGGTCGGGTTGATGCTTACGAATGGACTTCAATACTTCAACGCCACCCATTCCGGGCATATAAAGGTCGAGAACAACAAGATCCAGCTTTGCGCCGCATTCCTCAACGATCTTGAGTGCCTCCATTCCGCTTCCTGCGGTTAGGATGTCATACCCGAATGACTGACAAGTTTTTGAAATGAAAAAGAGCGTATCTGCTTCGTCATCAACGATCAGTATTGTTCCCTTGGGTTTTGGAATGTCTACCATGTTTCCTCCGCCTATTTTCCGGTGTATTTCTCGATAATGTTAATAAGGTCCTGAAGTCCCACGGGCTTGTGCAAACACATAACCGCGCCATATTTGATCGCATCCTCATCAATCTGCGTATCATTAAACCCGGTAAAAATAATGATCTTGAGGTTGGGCTTCTGCGCCTTCACCTGCCGCAGCACCTCCATACCCTTTAACCCGCCCAAGCGGACATCCACAAAAGAAAGATCCGGTTCATTCTCAAGGATCAGACGAAGCCCTTCCTTTCCATCCTCGGCAGTGTAGACCTCATGACCAAGTTCGGTAAAAACATTTTTGACCGTTCCGAGCATGTCTGGTTCATCATCCACAAAAACAATTTTCGCCATATTAATTTTCCTCGGCAGAAGGCAGATAGATATCAAACGTCGTTCCCTTGCCATACTCTGACTCTATCTTGATACGCCCCTGATGAGCATCGACCATTCGTCTTATGATATAAAGTCCGAGCCCTGTTCCCTTGATCGCCGTTGCCTTCATCGTAAAGAATGGGACAAATATCTTTTTCTGCGTTTCATCATCCATGCCTATGCCATTTTCTCGAACCGAAATCAGAACATAAGGCTTGCCGTTCAAATCAGCATTCTTTGCATTCAGCCAAATGGCACCCTTCTGGTAGTCGGCCGACTTTGCGAGATTCCCAAGCTGGACGGCCTCCTCTTTCATTTTGATGGCATCTGCGGCATTATCCAGCAAATTAAAGAGGATCTCTTCAACCTCGCTAAAGTTGCCATTTATTCTCTTAAGATCGCTTGCGACTTCCATTTGAAACCCGATCTCCCGAAGATCATGCTTGCACTCCCACAACCGTACGCTGCTTTCAATGGCTTCTTTTACATCCATTACCTTAAACCCCTGAGCAAGGCGGCTGAAATCAAGTAACCGCTTAACGATCTCGCCCCCGTGTTCCGCGTTCTTCGCGATCCTTTGACAGGTATCGGAGAGTGCGGCAACCATTTTTTTGCTCACTTCGGTATCGTTCGAATCCAGACATTTCGCAAGCTTACGAAGCTCCACCATGAGCGCCGACTCCGCCCCGAGCTTGATCACATTAAAACGGTTATTTACCTGGTGTCCGATACCGGAGGCCATGGTGCCAAGATCCGCCATCTTTGCCGCCTGAAAGAAGTGGGCCTGCTGATGTTCAAATTCTGTCAAAAAAATGCAGTTCTCAATTGCGAGCGCGGCTTGATTGGCAAGCGTTGTGAGGATATCAAGATCGCTTTCAGTATAAAGACCGTTGGACTTCTTATTACCTAAAACCACAAAACCAATAAGGCGGTTTTGGACGAAGCTTGGGACCACGACCGCGGCATCTATCTTTTCCATTTCCCCAATTACGATATCGGACACCAGACCGTGAGAACGGATCTCTTCAAGCATCAGCGGTTCTTTGTCCGTATGTAGTTGCTGAATAAGCGCCGCATTCTCGTCCATGACATCATCTCCCACCTTGTGGTGGTCCCCGCGAACAGCCTTGCAGACATAATTTTTCGCCCCGTTGTCCCATAGGAAGATACGGGCATGTGTGATCCGGATCGTTTTGGTCAGAATGTGAACTATGAGTTTCAACAAACGATTAAGATCTTTGATGAGCGTCATTCCGCGAGAGGCCTGCAGTAGCGTTTGTTGATAAGCTTTTTGTTCCTTTAGCAGGACCGCTTCTGCTTTGCGTTGCAAAATTAAATAAATGAACGGGCCTATCGCGCTAAGCACGGCATAAAAACCAAGCGGAAAATACCACCAACGCTCTCCCCAGTGGTAACTCAACCATGATTTACCCCAAGCAATGATCGCAAGAGGAACTCCGATCACAACCGCGTACAAGAGGACAAATATCGTCGTGCGAGTAATTGCGACATTAACATCCATGAGCCGAAACTTGATGATCGCATACGCCAAAGTCGCAATGTAGATAGTCACGAGAAAATTGAGAACCGGAGGAATCGGGATGCCATACCATAAAAGATAGTTCGTACACCCGCCGACAAAACCTATAAGAGTTCCTATGAAAACATATTTGATCTGATTCTGCTTCAAACCTGATGTTTGCTTAATAGCGTTCCACATCAAAACGTGAGCCCAAATAATATTTGCAGAAAAGTGCAGTAGCATGAAGTGGAAGAGAATCCCTGGGATGGGCCAGAACGGAAAGAAAAGCCGTGGCTCTACTCGAGTGATATAGAGTGGGCTGAAACAGAACAACAGAAATATTGTTGATATGAAGTAATTACCAACCACAACGATCTTGCGAGACTTCCACGGGGCTTCAATTAGGCTTAATACCAAGTGCATGAACGCCGACGGGATAAAAATCGCTCCTGCCATAGCGTTTCTTATGAAGAAGAGAGCTGAATCAGCTTGGTTAGCAGAAAGCCAGAAGTAGTAACTGAGGCCCCAATACCCTACGGAAAATGCAAAAAATAAAAAACGCTTATCGAGGAGAGTTTTTTGTTTCTTTAATGCAATAAATGCAACTAATGCAAAGCTGGTTACCGCGTTGAGAAGACCGGTGTAAGCACAAAAAACAGCGCCCACCGCCTACCCCGCCCTGGTGCCGATAATGTATTGCAAGACGCCCTGTTGATCCGCACCAAACGAAAGCTCTTTTTCTGAAAATCCTGCGTCGATAAAGATTTGACGAAATTCCTCGTCGGGACGATAGACCAGATTCCAGTCCCCAACCCATTCCATAAAATGAACGGATGGGTTTTTGTATTTTTCCCGCACATCTGATATCGCTAGAACCCCGTCCGGTTTTAACATTTTTCGAAGATTCTCGACAAGCTTCGTTGCTATGCGCTTGTCTAGATAATCAAAAAGCCCTGTCGAATAAATTAAATCGTATTTTTGAGGCATCTGCTCTTCAATATTCTTCCTCAAGGCGATACGCACGACGTTTTCTTTTACAAATTTAACGCGCTTCACATCTTCTTGGAGCAGACCTTTGGCATAATTCCATGCATTTTCATCTTGATCGTAACAATCAAACGTAACGTTCGGAGAATCTTTTAAATCCCCTCTCAGCAGTTCTTGGAGCTCACGGCATGGACCTGAAGCGAGATCCATTATTTTTATCTCTTTTGCATGGCGCGCCTTGACTGTGGAGAGGATTATCTTCTTAAAATCTTCTTTACGATTTCTTACAGCGACCGATATAGCAGCAGCTTGGTAATAATTATCAAACAGCCTCCCAAACCCCTGTGTCTGCGGATCGTTCCGGTAGATATCATCGATAATTTTGAAATCACCCGCATAGCCATAAGGTTTATTCAGACTCCGAACAACATAATCACCATGCAGAAACTCTTTTTGTAGCCGTGATGTAAATAAACTCTTTAACTTATAAACGCTATCCTCATTTCCTTTCGAAAGCTCCTGCTTCTCAAAAACCATTATCTCTCTAAAAATTACATTGAGTTCTCCGTTAAAATCACTCTGGAAGCGCCCCCATTCGTTCGGATTTTTATCGAGATATTGTTTAATCTCACGAGCCACAGCCTTGTAGGTTTTTATTTTTCCAAGCAATGACTTTTCTTGCGCTTTAAAGAGATCGTCCATCTTTAACATGCGTTATTCTCCGAGCGCTTTTTTAACTTCTGTCAGAAACTCTATGAGATCGAAGGGTTTCAAGATATAGGCCTTTGGCTTTAGAGTCTTCGCACCCTCCTCAGCCACTTGGTCCGCATAACCGGTCATGAAGATCCTGGGAGCTTGTTTAACGCCCCGCTTTGTCATGAGGTCTAGAATCCTTCTTACGGTTTCAATGCCATCAACTCCGGGCATCCGGATATCGCTGACGATAAGATCGAAATCGATGGCTTCAGCCATCGCTAATGCCTCATCGCACCGTTTGGCGACTAGCACCTCGTAACCGCTCTTTTCAAGCGCAAGAACGAGACTTTTGGTTATAAGCTCTTCATCGTCGATTACTAGAATTTGTTTTGTCATTTTCATCAACTCCATGTTCTTTGAGCTTATGCTTGAAGAGCCATCTGAGATTCTCAAGGCCGGGCGTTTTAATATCTTCCTTCAATTGTTTCCGTCTGGCTTCATACTTGCGGACAATCCGAACCACCACGATTGCCAGAATCGAACAGACAACCGCATTTACTAAAAAAAATACCGCCCAAAAGGGACTATTCGGCCCCAAGTCCATAGACACACCTCCGCAGTAAGCCTTTTATTCCGTTCTTAATGTATCGGGACTTATTGAATATCCTATAGCGGAACTCTTGGAAAAGACAGTACCAGCAAAAACATCAGCTGCGCAGAACGAGAGGAACCTATTGGAGGGGTGGTTTCAGCTCTCTTAGAGGGTCCAGCTTGTTTGCATAGGCGGTTGCCCAAGCTACCCACTTGGCAAATTGGCTGTCAGAAGCGTACTCTCCCCGCTTAGCGATCGCGGCTTGAACGAGCTCAAGAATAGCCCGGCTCTTCTGCCAATTAGCAGCTTGGCGTTCAAGAGCCTGGCCGCGTTCCTTCTCCTCTTCTGCTGCCAGTCGGTTGCGCTCTTCTTCTTTCCTTGCGTCTTCCCACCGTTGGCGTTCTTCCGCACGTTCTCTTTTCGACTTCTTAATGTAGGCTGCGGCAAGCGATAATCCGTTCACAAAGGAAGCTAGTTTATCTTCCAGTTTTCGGTTCTCTCCATCCGACCACTTACTCTGGCAGCCCCCCAAGTAATCATTGATCCGTAAGACCAGCTTTCCATTGGGAACATAGTCAGTGTTGGTGTAACCATATTTATCCGGCTCCATCTTGACCATTCTCGTAAGCTCATCAAGTTCGAATTTAACCTTCTCACCATCAAACTCCACGTAGGTGTGTGTTCTATATTCATTCTCACGCTCAATCCCAACCTTGACGCCATGCTGCTCCAGCACTTTGAGAATGGTGTCGAGGATTCGATACGCTCTAGGAAGTTGCTCCGCACTAACACAAATATCCAAAGCATTCTGATTCCCGGGAGCACGAAGCCTCCCATTATGCTCATACCCCTTTTTAAGAAGCCTTTGAGTCTGCTGTACCAGCAGATGGAATTTCTCGATAGTCTCGGGGACCGCGATAGATTCTTTTACGATGAGGACAGGCTCGAGGTTTTCCTTTGAGCGAGGCAGAATATTAATAGCAACGACTTCAGCACTCTTGCTGGGAGGAAGAGGCGTTTTTGAGGTAGGCTTTCCGTAGCGGATCTTCTGCCAATGCCCCATCTTTGGTACGGGGATGGAATACTTCCTACAGATCTTACGCAGACCATTATCTGAAAAGTTGAACTGCTTAGCCAAATCAATCATCGGCGTAGCCCAAACCAGATCGTACAGTTCCTGCCGCGTTAAAACTTTGGAGCTTTCTTTAGTATTCATCGTTCTCTTAGACTATTGGACAGGATAAAAAATAGAGCAGCCGGAGGTATTCACCGGCTGCTCTACAAGCTTTAAACTATTTCCTGCCTTTTCCCGGCAGCGGGACCCTCTCAACAACGGTCGTACTCGGACGTCGACGCGCCTCTTTCAGGGGAATGAATTGCCCCGTTTCGGCATCGCGCCCTTTCAGACTTGTTTCTGGCTTCTTTTGCGACATTTCTGATTCCTTTCAGGTTGAGTTTCATTAGCGAAACAACGCGTTCAGGCCTTGGCGTCACTGGCCTTTAATGCGCGGATTCTATTCCTCAAGCTTTTTTATTCAAGAACAAATATATTTTTTTTATTTTACCGCACCACATTCTGAGTCTGCCAGGAGGAAGACGAAGGTAGCCTTTGGTGGTAAAAGCGACATTCGATAAGCGGATTTTTACTCAAAATATGACGTTCGTTGCATGCGGAGGACGCAATCGGAAGAATAAAACAAAATCGGTTGTATTAGCTGAGAACTTCCCAGTGCCCACCCTTATCTGGGCCGACTCGGCGAAGCTCTTTTTCCTTCTTCGCCTTTGCCAAATTCCATTCAATCCCCTTGGGGCTTATTCCTAATCTTTGTGCAAGCTCAAGAACCGTTACGGAAGGATTTTCTCGTATGAGGCGTAATAGTTTCTCCCTAGTTTTCTCCCTAGTTTTCTCCCTAGTTTCCTTACCTCCCTGCCTCCCACCTTTCAGAGAATACTCAGAATCACGATAAAAGGTTGCTCGAAAGAAGGTGTCTGCCTCAAAAACGGGCGGCTTCAAGCCGGCCTGTTTCATAAGGCTCTTCATTCTGCGAATACCAGACCCCATGCGCTCCACTTTTCCCATGCGATGGAAGAGGTCCGCAAGAATGAGATTCCGTCGAATCGAGGTTTTCCCAAAGTTTTGTTTGGTAACTCCCGCCGTAAATCCTCCCGGGCTCTCGATCTCGACGCGATCATCATAAACCGCAACATAGATGTTCGTTCCCCTCATACTATAGTCCCTGTGAACGATCGCATTTACCACTGCTTCACGGAGGGCATCCAGGGGAAGTTCACAAATATCATGTCGGTTAATTCCTCGGATCTCGCTACGAACATTCAACTGCCTCTGAATAAACGCCATTGATTCATTTAGCTGGGTCAAAAGATCGTCGCGCACATCCTTGCGATCATAGATATAGTCCCGATTCGTCCCTTTGAAAGCGCCACAAATGACCTCTGAATAACGGATGAACTGTTCGGTCTTTGCCGCAAACATCAGGACACCGGCATTATTGATCTTTCCATCTTTGTAAATGCCGAGGCTGGTGAGAAAAGAAACAAGGTTTTTCTTTGTAATCTTGAAGGACGTATGTGATTCCGCAAGGAACGCTTTGATCTTTTTGATCGAGAGATCATCCAGCTTACAATCTTTCCTCGGGAGGTCTTCGAAAAGTCTGTCCACCGTTTCCCGAAAGATCGACTTAATCTCCTTCTGGGTCATCTTCTGGGTCACAGCATCAAGCCGTTGGTAATACCCTGACGAGCAGGAATACGGTTTTTCAGTGCCCTCAGCCACGCCGATTACCACAACACGCTCGGCCTGTTTGATTGAAACCGGAATGGCCGGGTCACAGTTACGGGCCATGCTTACGATCTGCGATTTCAAAGAGTTGTTCAGCTTCTCGCCCTTAACTTTCCCGTCATCCGTCACGCCAAGAAGGATCTGACCGCCGCGACCATTCGCGAAAGCCACCATGTCTTCCAGCATCCGGGACGAGAATCGCTCCTTGAACTCAACCGTAAGACCTTCCCCTTCCGCAATTAGCAATTTCAGTTCTTCAGGATTCATTTTCTATTCCTATTTTTAGAATTACTCTATAGGGAATAATACCCTCGATGAAAACCAGATGCCAGCACTATTAAGCCGAGCTTCGAATGTCGCTTTTCAGTAAAAAAGCGACATTCAAAATGCGGGTTTTTCCTCAAACGGAGAAGCCGACGAGCCTCCGGGCGTCCTTGTTGGCATACATGCCCTGCCTTTCGATCTCCGCACCGAAGACCAGGTCCTCCATTCGCAACGTTTGCTCGTCGCGGAAAATGACACGCCTCAAAGTGTTCATGACCTGCCCCACTTAGTTGTACCAGCATGAGTGAGAGAGTGGCTGCCGGTTTGACCACCTTAACTGTACTGCTTCTGGTGCCGGAGGACGATAGCCCAGCGAGCTATGCGGCCTGATCGTGTTGTA
>Ga0209083_1000509_pt1 | contig 56942 bp, 39 predicted proteins | sample AM7aDNAmetaG_FD_184132 | JGI IMG/M metagenome (GOLD analysis project Ga0209083, IMG submission 184132) | Freshwater microbial communities from Finland to study Microbial Dark Matter (Phase II) - AM7a DNA metaG (SPAdes) (version 3) | ecosystem: Environmental > Aquatic > Freshwater > Lake ...
TATCCCAGCCTGGCAAGACTTTGCCCGTCGACTGAATTTGATGTTCCGGTTTTGCCTGCCGGCGCGAAACCCGGGATGATCAGCCTCATCCTGAACGAATTTCCCGGATGTTCCAGCCTGAACCTCCCCTGGTGCCTGCGTGCATCTACGAAAACGAGCAACCTTGCGCCAGACAGCCATTTTATTTCGCACAAGGCTTCTTTCAGGAACAAATGGACACTGTTGATTGCTCCCATCTGTCCAATCGGTATTTCCAAAGCACCGGCAGGAATTTTTGAAGGTCCGGGGTCGCGTTCGTAGGGTTCGTCAAATAACTTCTGAACCGAGTCATACCGGTTTTTCTCTAGCTGTTCCCTGACCCATGAGAACCTGAATTGGGGAAGACTGAACTCCTTAACAGGGCGCAAATCCCAAAGGTCAGCCCGGTCGAGTGAAATCCTGAGAAATGAATCTTTCTGCCATACCAGTGCTCCCATCATGCCGTTCCCCAACGGAATCCCTTCATCCCAGCTTTGAGGCAGCGCAGTATATTGAAGATCATGCGAATTCGGGGTTTGGCCGTAAATTGCAAAGCAAACCACCATGAAAAAGGAAAAAATCCAGCAGCGCGGTCCTATCATGCCGGGTTTCAATTTCCTACAGCGTTTTTAGTTATCCTGAAAGTCCATGCATGCCGGCATGGTGGATTTTTCTGAAGGGAGTCAGGTATGCTAATCCGGAATCCGGTTCCCTGCTCCTCTTTCCAGTTCAGTCTTATTTTGCTTCCCAACATGGTAACCCTGGCCCCTGCCGGCACATCCAACCCGTTCACTATGATGGCAGCTGGCATGACCAACTCGTCCTGGCCGGCGAGGTAAATGGCATACAAGGCACCGTCGGGGCCGGAGGTGAAGCAGATCTTCCCTGATTTATACGGGGCAACCGGGCGCGACCTGTAAATGGCTTCCCCGTTCACCTTCATCCAGTCGCCAATTTCACGCAACCTGGCATAGGCGCTGTCGGCCCAAACTCCTTCGGGCGACGGACCAATATTCAGCAGGTAATTCCCCCCTTTGCATACAATATCAACCAGCATGTGGATGATCTTGTTGGCAGGTTTGTATATGTCGCCAGGCACATACGACCATGACGAAGCCATTGTCATACAGGTTTCCCATGGATATTCTAGCAACTTGTCCGGAATTTCCTGTTCAGGCGTCCTGTAATTTTCATATTTCCCTGTAACCGTCCTGTCTACAATAAGGAGGTCGCGCTGGAAACTCCGAGCCATATCCGCAATTTTCGGCATGTTGATGTCCTGGTCGTTTTTAGGGTCAACCCATCCCCCATCCAGCCAAAGAATATCTACCTTGCCATATTCACTCACCAGTTCATGGATCTGGTTGAATGTGAAATCGCAATATTTCTGCCATCGTTGCGGATATTTTTTAATGCTGTAATTGACATTCCTGTTGGGTGTAGCCCATTCCTCCGCCCAGTAATCGTTGCAGTGCCAGTCGGGTTTAGAAAAATAGGCACCAGTCCAGAAACCCTGTGCCCTGAAGGCGTTAAAAATTTCCTTTGTCACGTTTGCCCTGGGATTTGAGTGAAACGGACAATTATCGGAGGTTATCCTGTAATCTGTTAGTTTCGTGTCAAACATGCAGAAACCATCATGATGCTTCGTGGTGAAAATCACGTATTTCATGCCTGCATACCGGGCCGCTTCTGCCCATTTTCCAGGATCAAACTTAACAGGATTGAACGTGGTTATCAGCCGGGTATAGTCACGGCAATAATCGGCGTAGTTCTTTATCTTGCGCCTGCACCAGTCCTCGTCTTCGGAACAGAGCGACCATGATTCCACGATTCCCCACTGGCTGTATGTTCCCCAATGCATGAGCAACCCGAATTTGAGATCTTTCCATTGTTCAAGTTTGGCAAGGATAACCGGGTCTGTTTCCGTTTCAACAGAACCTCCTGATGGAGACTGGGAAACAACCGGAGTTATTCCAAACATCATCAACATCAAAAGTGTAAATACAAGTCGCATCATGGTGGTGATTTTTATTTCAAAAATAACCTAAATAAATTGAAGTTTTTTCCTCTTACCTTCAAATTCAGGTGCCTGATATTAACCGACCCGCAAGATCGACAGCCTCCTGGGCATTTACAGCCCATCCGTCGGCGCCTATCCGTTGCCACAGATCATTGGCAACCCTGAAGGGATAATCACCTGCCAGTATCTTCATCCCGGCGGGGATTTCCGGCGTCGCCCTGATCTGACTGATCATCTCAGCCACAGTCCTTAAATTAACGGTCATGGTAACTGAAATGGCCAGCAATGCAGGTTTGATAACACCGAGGAAGTTTATGATGCCGTTCACCGGCATGTTTGCACCAAGGTAATAAGTGTTCCAACCCTCCATTTCAAAGAAATCGCTGACCATCCGGGCTCCGAGTTCATGCAATTCGCCAGGAGCACATGCAGCAACCATCTTCCGTTCATGCCTTTTACCTGTAAAAAGATAAGGGTATAACTGCGACATCACCAGTTGCGTGGCCGCGGTGCAATAATGCTCCTGCGCCACACTGATCCTGTTCGTCTGCCATAAACGTCCAAGTTCATACTGAACAGGCTGGAATACCTGGAGGTACAAATCCTTCATCGGAAAACCGGCCTCAACTTTGTCCAATACCATCGATAAGGCCAAGTTACGCTCCCCTTTCAACATACAATCAAGATAATCCTGTGCCAGCGGAATAAGCGTGTTGTCCATGGCTGCGAGGGAGGTCTTCAGATCATCAGCCATCACCTGCGAGATGGCCTTCCCGAGAAACGCGTTGACGACGTTGTTCTCATCAGCGGAGCAAGCCTCGTTTATTCTGGCTTTAAGCAACCGGAGGCTTTCTTCCAAGTCCTTCGCCGGAACCCCGACCGAGATGAGAAATGTTTTAAGCCAAAAAATAAATTCCTCAAAAAGCACGGGCTCCCTGGCCCAAACCGACTCAGCAAGGAACGATATTATCCATCCTATATCACTGAGGAAGTTTTCCTTCTGGTATTCAGAATAACTGCGGGCCATATCGGGTCGCTGGTTGAAATGGTCTGCAACAATCAGCGCGGGCAGTGTTGATTTTAACCCGAGGAGCTTTTTACTGAACATATCATCGTTTTCCATGATTCTGCCTGATTTAAAGGGTTCTGGCTAAAAGCCAACAGTCAATATCAATTTTGCAGGAACATCACTCCCCCTTGGAATTTTATCAAATATACACTTTTTCCGTTGATATGCATAAGCCTTGAACAGAAAAATTGACAGAACATCACCACAGGTCCCGGATGAATTTATCAATTTGCTAATCAAATTATTACGGATGTATAACAAGAATTATGGAATGTTAATATTTTTTTTTACAGATTTTGACATTGCAGGATTATATGTTGTATATTTGCATTTATTAAGTCTAAATTAATTTAACTTTGCATATATGAAAAAATATACAACATTCATCGCTCCCCTGATGTTCATGGCAGCGATGCTTTTCAACATACAGGGCTTTTCGGTCAAGCACGTCGTGCTGGTTGGAAACTACTATTTCAATCCCTCATCGCTGAACGTTTCCGTTGGCGATACCATGCGCTGGGTATGGAGCGCGGGCTCCCATACCACCACCTCAGGGGTTATTCCCGGGGGCGCTGCTACGTGGGACCAACCCATCAACAGTACGAACACTGTTTATGAGTACCCGGTAACTGTTGCAGGAACTTACAATTACGTGTGCACCCCGCACGCGGCCATGGGAATGATTGCTACCTTCACGGCAACAACCTTCGTACCGACCCTTTCGGTATCGCCGTCAAACCGCAACGTCACTGCTGCCCAGGGTTCGACCACCTTTACGGTTGCCTCAAATTCAACCTGGACGTCGGCCAGCAACGCCGGTTGGTGCACTGTCACGACCGGAGGAACCGGGAATGGGACAATTTCAGCCAACTATTCAGCCAACACTTCAGTGACCCAGCGGGTGGCAACCATTACCGTCACAGTATCAGGTCTGCCTGCTCAAACGGTAACCGTAACTCAGGCGGGAGCGGCTCCTACCCTTACCGTAGCCCCTTCCAATCAGAACGTTACGGCTCAGCCCGGGTCAACAGCATTTACCGTGGCTTCCAATACTTCGTGGACCTCGGTAAGTGATGCATCATGGTGTACCGTAACTCCGTCGGGAAGCGGCAACGGAACCCTGACTGCAACATATACCGTAAATCCGGCAACTTCGGTGCGGATTGCAACGATCACAACAACGGTTTCAGGGCTGACACCGCAATCGGTCACTGTAACCCAGGCAGCTTCAACGGTTGGCGTCAATGAACAAGACCTTTCAGGTTTGCTGGTTTTTCCGAGTCCTACCCGGGGAATATTCACCCTGGATTTGGGAAATTACAGCGACCAGGCGGCGGCAGTATCCATCATGGATATGAGCGGAAAAAACATATTATCCAGGATCTGCACAGGAACAAAGGAATACCGGTTTGATCTTTCCGGCGAGCCAAAAGGGGAATACCTGGTAAGGATAACTATCGGAAGCCGTTCTGCAGTAAAGCGTATTTCCGTAGTTAATTAAAACACATTCTGCAGTAAGAAATTCAGCCCTGCAGGTTTTTTCTGGTTTGAGTTTTGTTTTGTTTTGTTGATTGGATGAACGGGCTACAGGGTAAACCTGCGGCCCTTCGTCTTTTAACCAGGAATGATCAAATGATTCCCCGCTGTTTTTTTATTTGCTCGTACGCGGAATTAATTTCCTGAAATTTCACAGTGGCAGCCTGTTTCACATCATCGCCCAGGTGGGCCACCTTGTCGGGATGGTGTTTCTTGGCCATGTCACGATATGCTTTCTTGACCTCATCATCCGTGGCGGAAGTTGTAATTTCAAGCACATCATAGGCCCAGTTCACATTTTTCACGAACATGGCCTTGATCGATAAAAACTCAGAACCCGGGATTCCCATGTAGGTAGCAATGCTGGAAATCATATCGACTTCATCGGGATGATAGTATCCATCGGCCGCAGCAATCCCGAACAGGTAATGGACCAGCTGGAGTTTTACCGCATAATCGGTATACTGTCCCACCTGCACGCTGACCTGCTGAACGTTGATATCCTGCTTTAATATTTCGCGTAACATGGAAATCAACCGGGTTCCTTCATCGCTGCCGAACTGGGTGATAAAAAAGTTCCTTACGTATTCAAGTTCCGACTTTACCACCTTTTGATCAGCTTTCATTACTGCGGCTGAAAGTACAAGCAAACTCATCGCAAAATCACCGCGGGGAGTTCCCTGGTACGAGGAAGTCCCTGAATTCATCCCATCGAACATGGAACCCAGTGCAACCCCCAGGATGGCACCTATCGGGCCACCGAAAGCCCAACCCAGGCCTCCGCCAACCCATTTTGCGTAGCCGGATTTTTGCCGCGGCTCATTCCTGGGTGGGTTAACGGGATCAGGCCCGGGCGACCTGCCTTCATCGCTGTTTTTACTCGCGTCGGAGGGGTTCTTACCCCTGCTGAAAACCGAGTATAACACCATGCAAACGATAACTATTACTATAAGTTTGCCGATTATCATAAGGATTTGATGATTTGAGGGTTTGAGGGTTTGAGGATTGGTTGTTGGGACAGTACACCTCGGCTCCGCTCAGTGTACCGGGGATCTCCTTATGCTATCATTTCCGACAACGGCAAACCGTATTCTTCAACCATTTTAATTCCCATGGTTTCAAGTTTGTTGAGTACCGGATTGTAGATGTCAGGAATAACCGGGATGTGAACGCCCTTGACATTGATCTGGCCGGTGAGGATCATTTCAACGCCGATGGCAGCAGGCAGTGCAACCGTACGGGCGATCGACGTATCGGTATCGAGTGTTCCGAAATCGAGCATCCGTGAGCGGATTACCTCTTTGCGCCCATCGGAAAAAGCTGCCAGAAACGTGTGTTGCATGGCAACCATGTCACGTTCAGTTTGTCCAAGTGCCATTTTCCCGATCATCAGGTCGGAGGTGACCTCAAAAGTTGAGTCAACTCCACGGTTCATAGGGGTTTTATCGAACAGTCCGAGCCAGGTCAAGGCTTCGATGGCATGGTCATTTTCTGGAATTCCCACGAATCCGGCCACCTGTTCCCTGACATTCGTGCCTCCGGCAGGTTGCCCGCCTGCCTGTTTCTCAAGCTGATCCATCTGGTACAAAACCATGTCGGCGTAGGTCATGCCGGTCATATCCATCTTTTCAGGAGAAATCAGGTTCAGTTTTTTAATTACGTCAATTATTCCGCACCAGCCATGGTATCTGAAGGTGCCGCGGTACATAGTCAGGGCCTCGGGTATCCCGTAAATATCCTTGTAGGCAAGTGAATCGCGGTTTGGATAAACTTCAAGGTCACCGACTTCCGGGAAATTTACATGGAACGGGTTCCTGAAGAGATTTTGTGTCGGGATTTCCACGGTGCGGCCATGCTGAAGATACCGGGCGTCATTATTCCCTGCAAGCACCACACCCTTCGGGCTCCATGAAAACTTATACCTGAAAGGGTTATCAGCCGCTTCAGGCGCCGGAAGCGCACCGCAAATGGAATAAAACTCCAGGATGGCTCCTTCACGTTCGTGTACTTTATCGATGATCCGCATGGCCGACATATGATCGATCCCCGGATCGAGTCCCATTTCGTTGAGCAGGATGATGCCTGCCTCTTTAGCGGCAGCATCGAGGTCGTGCATTTCAGGTTTCACATACGACGTGGTAACCATATTCTTTTTGTGACTTACACAATGCCTGGCTACCATGACATGAAACACATAGGGAAGCAGACTTACGACAATGTCGTGTGCCCCGATCATCAGGTCAAGCGACGTTTCATCCCCTGCTTCCCACGGGACTGAAGCCCCGTTCACGTTTCCTGCGATCATGGCATCGGAACGGTCAGGGGTATTGGAGGCGACGGTCACGTGATAGTGTTGTGAGAGAAGGTATTGGATAATGGGTCGTGCTACGAGGCCGGAACCGAGGATGAGGATTTTTTTCATGGCAGGATTATTTGAGGTATTCTTCAATATATTTAAAGTCGGGGGTGAGTTCGCCTTTGTGAAGGATCAGCGCTTTTTTTATGGCTTTTGGCAGGTCGAGGTCATCAAAATGTTCTTCAAAATCGGCATCCGCAATCGGTTTTACAAAATTGACGAGCACATCGGCAAAGCCGTCGGAGGAATCGCGCGGCAATTCAGCAGGCAGGATATCCACCGCCATCACCAGCACGCCATTTCCTTCATGGCCCATGGTGATCTCTTCCGTTTCGGGATCATACATATAAATTGGGTCATCAATCTCAGTTGGTTTAAGCGTACATTCAACCGCCCCTTCCACATCGCAACTGATATCCCCGATAACGGTAAGATTTGGATTGTCTTTGGCAAACAGCTTTTTCAGGTATGCTTTGGTGACCAGGCGGGGATAGCGTTTATCCCAATAGATACAGTTGATCAGCATAGAAATATGAGGCAGGTATTTTTCGAATTTACTGCGATAGCTTTGCGGGTTTGAGTAATAATCATGGAGTTCGAAAGGCTCGCCATCCACGTGTTCAAAGAGGTCCTCTTCCTTGAAAATGACTTTATAAACCAGGTTGTCGGGTAATTGTTTCCGGCGGTGCAGGTCCAGCAGCTTTTCAGGGGATATCTCTTTTACAGGCAACAACCCCAGAATTTCCTGGACTCCCTGCGATACATTGCCATACCCGGTAATGCCGATAACATATGGTCTTAATTTATTGGGAATTCCCTTTTCAGCAATCAATTGGCCGATGGCCGAAACATCATCCTTGGCCTCCCTGAGGGTATGATAGTGGTGGGCTTGTTTCAGTCTGCCAAAGTTCGTAGTCAACCCGGCATCCTTTAGTCTCAGACCAAGGGCCCACAACGAATTGATCATTCCTGCCATCCCGGCATATCTGCCGAAAAATATAAGACGTTTGCCCTGCTCATCCACCACCCGTTCATACTCGATCAGGTTGCATTTCAGCTCCATCATACGGCGAAGCATGCCCATGTTGTATGGCTGTCCTTTGACCACATGCGCAAAGAAAACATACGTTTTTTCAGGTTCAAAGAAGGATTCAGGCATCTCCTTGACGCCAAAAATAACAGAACACTTTTTAAGGTCTTTTGCAATTTTCGCTCCGGCGGCAACGTATTCCTCGTCCTTAAAAACCCGTTTATCAGAAGTCTGGACAATGATATCCAGTTTTTTTTGCTTTACAAGTCTGGCAACGTGTTTAGGGGTCAACGGGGCTCTCCGTTCAAGTTTGTATTTATCCTCGTGACGGATACCGATAAAATTGCTCATAGTGCTGTTAGTTTTGGAACAGCAAAGGTAGAAAATCGGGGGCAAACTTCCAAGGCAATGCAAACAATGCGGAAATGCTGGAATGCAGGAATGCAGGAATGCAGGAATTAGGGAATTGGTGATTTTCGGTTTCCATTTTTCGACTGAGTTGCGTATCTTTGGATATATTTTACGGGAATGTGTTTCAGGCGTTTTTGGGTTAGTGTTCGTTTTTGCTTGTTGTTTCTTGCTGTTGCTGCTTTGGCAGGCAGGCTGGAGGGACAGATCAAGGCTCCTTTTACGCTTCGTTATCAAACATCCGTGAAAGGGAACATGACCCTGATCGCCAACAATGTTGTTTCGGCCACTTCCACGGGGGATTATAACGGAACGCTTGGAAACCACAGCGTTAACATGGTTTTTGTGGATGTTGATGCTGACTCAAGCACCTTCAACTCCAGTAATGCCACTTTGGCACTTCCATCTGGGCTGGTTTGCCCGGTGGTAAAAAAGGTGTTTTTATACTGGTCAGCAGCTGATATGGAAGACCCGGGCAATGAACCGAACTGGAATTTCAGCCAGGTCAAGCTTAAAATCCCAGGCAACACTGCTTATACAACAGTTTCAGCCGACCAGGTGATTTATGAAGGCAGGCTGGAGCACTTTTACAACGACCCATACACCTGTGTCAAGGATATTACCGGCATGGTAGCTCCCGATCCTTCAGGAACCTACTGGGTGGCGAATGTCAAGGCCAAAACCGGTTCGCTGACCAGTCACAACGGAGGCAATACGGGTTGTTCAGGCGGCTGGATCATCGTAGTGGTTTATGAAAGCACGTCGCTGCCTCAGAAGAATATCAGCATTTTCGACGGATATGTGCATGTTGCAACCGAAATGGTGCCAAACCCGCTGCCGTTCAACTTCAGCGGTTTCCAAACCGTTCCGACCGGGAGTGTCAACATTGATTTCCTGTTCGGTTCCCTTGAAGGCGACTGGGATCTCTCGGGCGATTACTGCGAAATCCAGAAGACGGACGCTTCGTGGCTTACCATGAGTTCGGCGTTGCGCCAAACCAACAATTTCTTCCACAGTATCATCGGCCTCAATGGCGCCCAGTTCCTGAACAGGGTCCCTGCAAGTCAGAATACACTTGGGTTTGATGCCGATAAATTCCCAATCCCGAATACGGGTAACAGCGTGATTGGAAACAACCAGACATCTGCAAGCATCCGTGTCGGGACGAACCAGGAGATCTATGGCATGTTCCTCATTGGTCTTGTGGTCGACGTGTGGTTTCCCGAGGTCATGACCCTCTTCACCATCCCCGCCATGCCCGCCGGAACAGGCGGAACAATAAACGCCGGCGATACTGTCACTTTTTCGCTCGTCGCGGGAAACAGTGGGAACGACGGGGCTCAAAACCTTGTTCTGTCGACGATCATTCCTCCTGGACTTGATTTTTTACAGGTACTCCCACCATTGCCCGGCGGTATTGTTTCCAACTATAACAACGCGACCAAAGCATTAACATTCAACATCCCCGACAGCATGGTAGAAGTCGGTGACCCGTCGTTTACCCTGCAGTACAAGGCAAAAGCCATCACCGATTGCGTATTGCTCAAAGACAGCATGTATAACCACGGTACCTGCCAGGTAACAGCCAGCTACCAGGGAGTCGTCAATTCAACACCGCAAACGAACCTGAGTTCTACCGGTTTAGGACCATGTGGTACCGGGAACCTTGCCCCTGTGACCTTTGCCATCAATCCGCCGCTGACATACCCCGTCGCGATCAACGATTCGGCCACGATGTTTGAAGATACGCCGGTTGCCATTCATGTCGTGATGAACGATACCGACTGCGACCACAACATCAACAACGCCAACCTGACGATTGTCAGTGCTCCGCTTCATGGCACTGCGAGTGTTTTGCACGGCACCGGGTACATCCAGTATGCACCGTCGTTAAACTATTACGGCCGTGATACCCTTCGGTACAGGATCTGCGATTTTGACAACCTCTGCGATACCGCATCTGTCTACCTTACCGTCCTCCCGGTAAACGATCCTCCCCGTGTCAGGAACGAAACGGCTTTGCTGTGCGAAAACAAAAGTGTTTCAGGGAACATCCTTTACAATGATGCCGATACGGTGGAGAATACACCCATGGTGGCCGTGCTCCCTCCGCTTGCGGGGCCCGGTCATGGCACCGTATTGATGGGTACTGACGGATTTTTCACCTACACGCCATTCACGGGTTTTTCAGGAACCGACAAAATAGTCACCCGCGTATGCGACAGCGGGTATCCCCTGCCTGCATTGTGCAGCAACGACACCTTGTTTATAACTGTCACCAAGGTGATCAGGGCGGATGCCGGCCCTGACCTTCAGGTGTGCAATGCCTCAACCATCGTGTTGTATGGCAGCACACCGGCACCCGGAACCGGCGAATGGACCCAGATAGCCGGGCCTGTTCCTGCAACAATCACACCGCTGGGCACCGCCAACGCCTCTGTAACCGGACTGATTCCCGGCCATTTCGGATTCAGATACGCTGTTACAAACGGGGAATGCTATTCAGCGGATACGCTGTTCGTGACCAATGCCCCCCCGCCCTCGCCCGCCATCGCCGGTGCCAGCCAGGAACACTGTCTTGCAGGGAATGATACCATCTCCACCCACCTTTCGGCAACAATACCTGTAACGGGAACCGGTGTCTGGAGGCAGCGACAGGGTCCGGATACAGCCTATATAGCCAATCCTGCCGACCCCAATACCCTTGTGAGCAACCTCACATCCGGTATTTACGAATTCCGGTGGACGGTCAGCAACAGCACCTGTCCCCCGGTATCCGACAGCGTATACATCACCATCCTCCAAAGATCGGCCGTGAATGCCGGGCAGGATCATGTTACCTGCGAATCGCAACCCTTCCTGGTTTCCGGATCATCCGCTTCAAATTATCTTTCATTAACCTGGCAAACTTCTGGGAACGGCGTATTTGACAACCCTGCCACACTGCACCCTGTTTACACCCCGGGCACAGCAGATATTTCAGCCGGAGGGGTACAGCTTTCTGTGACAGCGAATTCAGTTGCAGGCTGTCCGGCAAATTCCGATTCGATGTTCCTTTCCGTTTCACGGAGCCCCTCAGCACAGGCGGGGCCCGACGGTGTTACCTGCACACCTGGCCGGGTTCGCCTTGAAGGTGGCGCGGTTTTCTACTCCGACAGTTTGCTCTGGACTCAAAACGGGCTGGGACAGCTCTCGGGCGGCCATTCGCTGAGTCCGGTTTACCAGCCTGCTCCCGGTGAGACGGGTTTTATAACCTTCGTTTTAACTGCTTTTGGCCGCGATGGCTGTACCCAATACAGCGCCTTCGATGAGCGCACCCTTCGGATATTCAATCCGGTAGCCGCTGATGCGGGGCAGGACCAGTCAATTTCCCCGGGCACCACTGCCATTCTTACCGGCAACGCCACCCAGGGGTCGGGCGATTATAGTTTCACCTGGGAACCGGCTAACCTCCTGGCAAACAATACCCTTGAACAGGTTTTAACCCTTCCGCTCGACACAACGACAACATTTTTTATTACCATTACTGATCTTTTAGCAGGGTGTGAAGCAGTTGACAGCGTTAAAGTCAGCGTTACATCAAAGCCTGCGCCCCCGGAAGAAAACTGCATCGTCATCCACAACGTGATCACCCCGAACGGCGACGGTGTAAACGACACCTGGATCATTGACTGTATTGAGAATTTCCCGCTCAACAACGTGAAAATCTTTGACCGGTGGGGTGACAAGATCATCGAACTGGAAAATTACAACAACGGCCCGGTCGTATGGCACGGTACAAACCAGCAGGGACAACCCATTCCTGACGGAACCTATTATTACATTGTTTCGGTTAACAAGGGCGGAATATATTCAGGATGGGTTTTTGTAAGAGGAGGCAACCAATAAAGTGATGAACAAAACGAAATTTTCACGGCATCCTCTTTCCCTGCTGCTGGTTTTGCTGGCGGTAATTGTTCAGGCACAGCAGGACCCGTTGTTTACGCAATATGCCTTTAACAAGCTGGCCATCAATCCCGCCTATGCAGGAAGTGCCGGACGGTTTTCAACTGATCTTATCAGCAGGTTTCAATGGGTGGGCATCAAAGGGGCCCCGCGAACTTTCACATTCAATGCGCACACCCCCCTGCCAAACCCGCACATCGGGCTTGGCCTATACTCCTACCGCGACGAGTTGGGCCCGACAGTTGATTACGGCGCCATGGCCACCTTTGCCTACCGCATCCTCTTCCCTTCGACCACCCTGTGTTTTGGCATCCAGGCCGGGTTCAAATACATGGACATCAACTGGGCGCTGTTAAATCCCAAAGACCCCGGAGATCCCCTCCTTTCAGGCGACCTCACCAACAAGATGGTGCCGGATGCCGATTTTGGGACCTACTATTATGGAAGGAGGTTTTACATTGGCCTGTCGGCCAAACACCTTCTTCAGAACCAGATCATGATTTCTGCAACATCGCCCGGCGACAATGCGGGTTTCACCAGGCTACTCCGGAACTATTACTGCATGGCGGGAGGCGCTGTTCCGCTGGGCGGCAATGTGGAATTTATCCCGTCGCTGTTGTTTAAATTTGTTGAAAATACCCCTTTCCAGGCCGACTTCAATGCCAGTTTCATGGTAAGGAACCTCTTTACGCTGGGCGCCGCCTACCGCACAGGCCAGGCGCTTGGCCTTCTCATGGAGATCAATATCGGCAATGGCTTTTCAGCCGGCTACTCCTACGATATCTGGTTCAATCCGCTTAAGGCGTATAACAAAGGTTCACACGAGATCAGGCTGGGCTATGAAGTTGATCTGTTTCACAAAGAGCGGATGTTAACCCCACGATATTTTTAACCTATGAACTACCATTTGATCATTATCCTCGTCTGTTTCCTTGCCACCAGGGAAGGTTATTCCCAGGATAAAATCAGTGAAGCGAGGAGGGAAATCGGACTTTTCAACTATTCGAAAGCTGCCGCCATCCTCCAACCCTTGGCATCAGCATCCGGCAGTAAAACAAAACAGGAAGCCGCGTTGCTTCTGGCGGGTTGCTACCGCATGCTGAACGATCTTGCCAATGCAAAAATATGGTACAAAAATGCGCTGGAGAACGATAATCATCGGCTTCATGTATCTATCCAGCCGGTTGACTGGTATTATTACGCCCAGGCTGCACGCTCATGCGGTGAATACACTTTGGCAAAATCGCTTTTCCTGCATTTTGATTCCCTCGTCCCGTCCGACGGGCGAGGCCGGCGCTTTGCCGGCTTCTGCGACAGCGCCCTGGCCTGGCAGACGGCAAAACCTGACTTTACCGTCAGGAATCTCGGGACATTAAACTCACCGCAATCCGATTTTGGTGCAGTTTTATACAAGGATGGGGTCATCTTCGTTAGTGACCGGGTCGGAAAGAAAGAGCCGGGTAAAACCTACGGATGGACGGGAAACAGTTACCTGCGACTTTACATGGCAAAACCGCTCGTGAAGGACAGTCTGGCAGGGGCATACGCTGAACCGGGCACCCTGCCTGATATCCCCGGCCACGAATGGCATGAAGGACCTGTTTCTTTCAACCACGATTTCAGTGAACTTTTTATCACCCGGACCCTGGCTTCCCATGACAAAGGCAAAAAGGAAACCGGCAATGTACGCACGCATCTGCTGAAAATATTTATATCCGTAAGGGAAAATGGCCAATGGCAGGAACCTATACCATTCTTTCTTAACAGTGACGACTATTCTGTTGGACATCCCTCCTTGTCGCCCGACGGGCACACCCTCTATTTCGTGTCGGACATGAAGGGCGGGATGGGAGAAACGGATATCTGGTACTGCACTCGCGAAGGCGATCATTGGAGTGAACCGCACAACCCGGGTACGGCAGTGAATACGCCCGGCAAAGAGATGTTCCCGTTTGCGGCACCGAACGGTGACCTCTATTTTGCCTCCGACGGATGGCCGGGGTTTGGCGGTCTCGATATCTTTGTGAGCCATAAAACCAACGATCACCGGACGACAGCACGCAACCTCGGCCAGTCCGTTAATTCTTCCGGCGACGATTTTTCAATGGCAGTATACGACAGCGCCGGCAATGGGTTCTTCAGTTCTAACCGCCCCGGCGGCCTAGGAAGCGATGACATCTACGCCGTGTTAAAAATCCCTCCCGGGTATCCGGCCCCGCCCCCACCCCCCGCGAACAATAAACACCCCTGCCTTGCTGTCACCCTGACACCAATTCCGGACACCCTGGTCGTAGACAAGCCCTACCGCCTGCCAACCATTTTCTACAATTTTGACAAATGGGACATCCGTGAAGACGCTAAAAAACCGCTCGACCAACTGGTCGCCCTGATGAAAAAATATCCGATCACCATTGAACTTGGGTCACATACCGATTGCCGCGGTTCGGAAAGTTACAACCTCCTTTTATCGCAAAAGCGCGCAGAATCAGCTGTTCGCTACATCATTTCACAGGGAATCGCCTCCGAACGGATAATTGCAAAAGGATACGGAGAAACACAACCCGCCAATGCCTGCAATTGTGCACCCGGGGTAAGGTGTTCCGAAGCAGAACATCAGTTTAACCGCCGGACCGAATTCACAGTAAAAAAAATAACCAATTGAAATTCAACCTCCTTTTCGTAGCTGATGGCGATCAGTTTACTCGTTTGTGAACCTGCAAGGTGATTAAAAAGGAGATTTTTTTTTTACCCCCGACTCTGTTATATTTGCCTTCGCAAAACTCAAACAAATATGAGAACAAAACTCACAACTGCACTGCTGGTAATATTCATCTGCATTGGCATGGGTTCCTATGCCCAATTTTCTAACCTTATTGTTTTTACACAGGAAAATGAACCATTCACGATCGTAGTGAACGGTGTCCAGCAAAATCCCTCACCTGAAACGAATATCAAGATTACCGGGCTGAATGCCCCATCCTATAAGGTCAGGCTCCATTTTCAAAACCCCGGCCTGGCGGATATCGACAAGACCGTTTACCTGACACCCGAATCCGAAGCGAGTTACCAGGTCTTAAAAAATAACAAGGGTGTATGGGTAATCCGGATAATGGGAAGCGTGCCGATCGATGAAGCCACACAACCGGTAACAGGGCAGGATATCTATGGTTATTCAACCACGCCGCGCCTCAGCAATACCACGGTCACGCAAACCACAACCATTCAAACGGGAGGAATGCCGGGAATGGGGAGTGTGACGTTCAGCACCACCCAGACCAATGCCAACTCCGGCATGACCATAACTACCGAAAGCAACGGGATGGAAGACCGCAACAGAACCCGGGAAAACGACCATGAAGGAACCCGTGACAATCACATGGAACGGCGCCAGGACAATGACCAGGACAGAGATATGGATAGGGACCGTGAAGACTATTCGGGACCCCGCGGATGCCCGAGGCCCATGGGAACACACTCTTTTGAGGAAGCGCTGGAATCGATCAGGTCAAAAACTTTTGCAAACACAAAACTTACCATCGCCAAGCAGGTTGTCGGGGCAAACTGCCTCCGTTGCAAACAGGTTAAGGAAATCATGAAATTGTTCACCTTTGAATCGGACAAGCTCGAGTTTGCTAAGTTCGCCTACAAATACACCTGGGACATTAAAAATTACTTCCTCCTGAACGACGCCTTTGAGTTTGAATCGTCGGTGGATGAACTGAACCGGTTTATTAACGGAAACAGGTAGTCAGCCATCGGGGTGGTTTCAGGAAAATTCCCTATTTTCGAATTATTATGAACAACAGGTTCAAACCCTGAAAAACACTTCCTTAGCATGAAACAAATCACATTATTTTCTGCCATTTGCTTACTGGTCATTTCTCTGACCGTAGATGCACAGTATACCAGGAAATGGGATTTCAACGCCGGCACCGGTCACCAATTTGCGCTCGGTTCCGCCAACCTGGATGATGACCCGAACATGGAGGTGGTCATAGAGACCACGAATGATACCTATACCAATATCGTTTACCATATCCTCGATGCGGTCACCGGGGCCGAAGACGGGACAGTCGGTCCGTTTTACGATGCCCAGCTCAGCTATGTCCAGGTGAATTCAAGTGGCAAATCAGGTTTGCTTATCAGCCATAAGTCAGCCGATGGTCAGCCGGTATTCTTCAGCCTTTATGTCAAAGGCAGCATCGGTGGCTTCACCGACATGTCAAACAACCAGCCGGAAATCACCAACTTCCCGAACCCATTCTCAAATTCAACAACCCTGTCGTATGAGGTGACTGAGAAGTGCCAGGTGACGATCACCTTGTACAACTTGCAGGGCAACGTGATCAGAACCCTGGTCAATGAAGAAAAAACTCCCGGCAAGTATATGGCTTTGATCGACGGGGCCAACCTGCCTGCGGGCGAATACTTTTACCAGGCTGTGATCGGTGATAAAAAGGGGACAAAACAGGTTATCCATATCAATTAGAAATGAGAAAAATTCTCCTCGGTGCCTTACGCTTCTTTAAGTACTTCCTAATTATCTATTTTTCCACTTCGATTTTTTTCGTGATCCTTTACAAGTTTGTCAATCCGCCTGTTACTCCGCTGATGGTGATCAGGCTGTTCGAGCAGGGAGCCGGGGGGCAGACCGTTAAACTCGACAAGGAGTGGAAAGCGATCGACGATATCTCTCCCAACTTGCCCTTAGCCGTAGTTGCGTCAGAAGACAACCTGTTTTTCCAGCATTCGGGATTCGATTTTGAATCGATTGAAAAAGCAAGGGAATACAACAAGCAGAAACAGGGGAAAAAGATGAAGGGGGCAAGCACCATTTCGCAACAAACAGCTAAAAACGTTTTCCTTTGGGGGCAACGATCATGGATCCGTAAGGGAGTTGAAGCCTATTTTACCGTTCTGATCGAATTTGTATGGGGAAAAAAACGCATCCTTGAGGTTTACCTGAATGTGATTGAGACAGGGAAAGGAATTTACGGGGCTGAAGCGGCTTCCCGGGTCTTTTTCGGAAAACCTGCTTTAAAAATCAACCGGGGCGAAGCCGCTCTGATTGCCGCGGTACTACCGAATCCTCTCAAATGGAGCCCCTCCTCCCCTACGCCATATATCATCGGACGACAGCAGTGGATTCTGTGGAACATGAACAATATCGGGAAGCTCAGCTATTGAGCAACACCAAAGGCAATAAACCACTAAGGCACTTAGACCACTAAGGGCCACTAAGATCACGATATTAAACCCCTTATGATAATTCTTCCAAGTGTTTCTTAGTGATCTTAGTGCCTCAGTGGTTATCTTATCCGATATCCTGTTAAATAATTAACAAATCTCCTAATTTCCCGTCTGAACATCACGGTAATAAGCGTTTTATTTTGTAATTTTGCCGCTTCAAATTTTTTCACTAACCTAAATGATGTCAATTATGGCAAAACAAGCTAAAGAAAACAAGTACGTCTACTATTTTGGTGGTAAAAAAGCCGAAGGACAGGCTGACATGAAGAACCTCCTGGGTGGCAAAGGTGCCAACCTGGCCGAGATGGTAAACATAGGGCTTCCTGTTCCTGCCGGTTTTACAATTACCACAGAAGTTTGTACTTATTACCAGCAAAACAAGAAATCTTACCCTAAGGAATTGAAGAAACAGTTGGCCGATAGTATGAAAGCCACTGAGAAAGAGATGGGCGCCATTTTTGGCGACAAAAAAAATCCACTCCTGGTATCCGTCCGCTCAGGCGCTCGCGCTTCGATGCCCGGGATGATGGAGACCGTGTTGAATGTTGGTTTGAACGACATCACCCGCGACGGTTTTATCAAGAAAACCGGAAACCCCCGGTTTGTGTATGATTCACAGCGCCGGTTGATCCAGATGTATTCTGATGTGGTTATGGAAAAGGCTGCAGGCATCGAACCCAAGGAAGGAAAAGGCGTGCGCGTTCAGCTTGAGAAGGAACTGCACAAAATGAAAGAAAAAAAAGGCGCTAAAAGCGATACTGACCTTACGGCAGAAGACCTGAAAGCCCTCATTGATATCTACAAGAAGAAAGTGAAGGAAGTCCTGGGCACTCCGTTCCCGGAAGATCCCATGGAACAGTTGTGGGGCGCTGTCGGCGCTGTTTTCCAGAGCTGGAACGGCAAACGCGCCATCTCCTACCGCCGGTTCGAAGGCATTCCCGATGAATGGGGAACCGCCGTTACCGTTCAATCAATGGTATTCGGGAATATGGGCGACACCTCGGCAACCGGCGTTGCATTTACCCGTAACCCGGCCACCGGCGAAAATTATTTCTATGGCGAATGGCTGGCCAACGCACAGGGTGAAGATGTGGTAGCAGGAATCCGTACCCCGAACCCCATCAATGAGATCGGCAAGAACGAACATACCCAGAAACTGCAATCGCTGGAAACAGCCATGCCAACTGTTTACAAAGCCCTTCACAAGATCGAGCGTTCGCTTGAAAAACATTACCGCAACATGCTTGACATCGAGTTCACCATCCAGGATGGCAAACTTTACATGCTCCAGTGCCGCGTTGGAAAACGCAATGGCCCGGCAGCCGTGAAAATGGCGTGCGATATGTACAACGAAAAGCTGATCTCCAAAGAGGAAGCCGTTTCACGTGTTGAACCAAGCCAGCTTGACGAATTGCTTCACCCGATCCTTGACCCCAAAGCCGAAAAGAGTACCAAACCGATGGCAAAAGGTCTTCCTGCAGGTCCCGGCGGATCAACCGGACAGATCGTGTTCAATTCAGAAGATGCCGTAGCCTGGGCAAAACAGGGAAAAACCGTGATCCTCGTTCGTGAAGAAACCAACCCTGAAGACATCGAAGGCATGCGTGCCGCACAGGCCATTCTCACCGCCCGCGGCGGGATGACCAGCCATGCTGCTCTCGTTGCACGCGGCTGGGGAAAATGCTGCATCGTGGGTGCCGGCGGCCTCAAGATCGAAGCCTCTACCAAAACCATGAGCATCGGCGACATCATCCTCCATGAAGGTGATTTTATCTCTCTCAACGGTTCAAAAGGATACATTTACAACGGCCAGCTGCCCATGATCAAAGCTGCCGAAGAGAACCCTGATTTCCAGGCTTTCATGAGCCTGTGCGACGCTGTTCGCACCATGAAAATCCGCACCAATGCCGATACGCCTGAGGATGCTGCGAAAGCACGTGCTTTTGGCGCCGAAGGGATCGGACTTTTCCGCACCGAGCACATGTTTTATGGCAAGAATGCTGAGAAGCCCCTCTTTATCCTCCGTAAGATGATTGCCTCAAACACCGAAGTTGAACGACGCAAAGCACTCGAAGAACTCTATCCTTACGTTAAGGAAGACATCAAACAGACTTTGGCAGCCATGGACGGATTCCCCGTTACCATCCGCACCCTCGATCCTCCCCTGCACGAATTCATTCCGCTGAATGAAGATAGCCGCAAGAAGATCGCCGACAGCTTAAAAATCAGCATGGAAGAATTCAACCGCCGTGCCGATGCACTTCACGAAACCAATCCGATGATGGGCCACCGTGGCGTGCGTTTGGGAATCACTTACCCGGAGATCACCGAGATGCAGGTTCGCGCTATTTTTGAAGCAACAGCCGAACTCCTGAAAGATAAGAAAAAGGTGTTCCCCGAAATCATGATCCCGGTCACCTGTACCGAGAAAGAGCTGAAGCACCAGTACCTCATCATTGATGAAATTTATGCTGAAGTTTGCAAGAAATACAAGGTAAAGGAGATTCCCCACATGGTAGGAACCATGATCGAGATCCCGCGTGCCGCCCTAACTGCCGATAAAATTGCAGAGACGGCCACCTTCTTCTCGTTTGGCACCAACGACCTCACCCAGATGACCTTCGGTTTCTCGAGGGATGACATCGGCGGATTTGTGCCCGAATACATCGAGCAGAAAATCCTTCCTGTTGACCCGTTCCAGGTGATTGACTTTGAAGGTGTTGGCCAGCTGATGCGCATGGCGGTTGAAAAAGGACGTTCAACCCGCAAAGACCTCAAGATCGGGATCTGCGGCGAACACGGTGGCGAACCCGCTTCCGTTGAATTCTGCCATTCGCTTGGATTCAACTACGTGAGTTGCTCCCCCTTCCGCGTTCCCATCGCCCGTTTGGCCGCAGCGCAGGCTGTTATCAAACAAAAAAAGGCAGCAGCATCTGTGAAAACCACCACCAAAAAAGCAGCCGTTAAAAAAGCTGCTAAAAAGTAACCATTAGACTACCAGCATATTGCAACAAGGCCAATCCGGAAACGGGTTGGCCTTGTTTTTTGATTCCTGAAATAGATTAAGCGTGGGGGCTCCGGTGGTTTCGGGAGCCTCAGTCACCGTATTACCACCTCTTTAACCACCGACCACCCTTCCCCTGCTATCCTGACAAGATAAGTTCCTTTCGTCTGATTTTCAAAGTTGAATTTGCAGGATGATGCTCCTTTGTAAGTTTGCGACAACACAACCTTCCCGGCATCATTGAGGATGGTAACATGAAAAGACCTGTCATTCAATGCATCAGACCTGATCTCAAAATGACCGTCATTGGGATTGGGCACGATCACGATGTCATCCTTTACCGGGTCGTTCATGCCGGTGGTCCCGTTCTGTGTCACAGTCACCGCCACCGGAGCGAGTCCCTGCACCGCAACCGTTATATAAGCGACGCGCAATCCGGTGCCGTTATGCGCGGCATACTGCGCCATGATGGTGCCATTGCCGGTTCCCGCCGGGGTTACGGTACACCAGCTTTGGTTGCTGGAAACAGTCCAGCCAGTGTTCGAGGTTACAAAAAACGCAGTACTTCCAGCGGTAGCCGCCACGTTCTGGTTAGCCGGGGTCACCTGCATGGTGGGAAGAGTCCCGGCCTGCGTGACCGTGACTACGACCGGCGAAATCCCGGCAACCGTGACCGTGATGTTGGCAACACGCGGCGCCAAGGTGGTATTCTCAGAATAATTGGCACTGATCGTTCCATTGCCCGTTCCCTGGGCATTGACCAGGCACCAGTTCTGATCGCTAACGACAGTCCATGAACCATTTGAGGTCACGGCAAAAGAGGTTGATCCGGCCGGGGAGGTAACATTCTGGTTGGACGGCGTAACGGAAAGCGTCGGCCCTCCCCCGGTTGTACCGGTGATCAGTACATCGTCGATGGCCCAGGAATATCCCCAGGTTGCTGTATAATTCCATTTGAACCTCACCTGGCTGTGACCTGCCACGCTGGCAACGGCAGCATTATACACAGCAGGGTTTGTTGCCGAAGTGGTTGTTAACTGGATGATCTGCGTCCAGGTTGTGCCATTGTCGGTACTGCTTGAAAGTGTTCCAGACGATCCTGTATAGGACTTGAAATAATGGTTAAACGAAAGGTTAACAGCAGTATATGTGGATAAATCCAGCGTTGGCGTGATCAAATCGGCATTCTGGGAATTTCCGCTGCCGTAACCTCCGCTGTTAAGAAAGGCATAATTCCCGGTCAATGCCGGAGGCGGTGTCTGTCCGGTCATTACACCGAATGCCCACACTTGGCCGTTTGCCTGATGATCAACCTGCGACCAGCACGACGGGATGACCGTTCCGCTGAAGTTCTCACTGAATGGCAGCGTGAAACTCGCACAGTTCGTTGTAAACATCAGGTCGCTGCCATATACCGTGGTGGTGCCTGCCACCCCGACCAGTCTGAAGTGATAGGTTGTTCCGCTTGTCAGCCCGGTGATGGTGGCGTTGACATTGCTGGTTGTGGTTCCCGACCCGGCTGATACAACCGGTGTATTGTTGCCATAGGCCGTGGTGGTGCCCCACTCGAAATGCCAGGATGTTGACGCACCGTTTGGATTGACGGACCCGTTGAGGGTAGCCTGTGTCTGAGTGATGTTCGTGGCTGCCAGGGTGGTCACAGCCGGCCCTGTTGAGGAGGCAAGCCAGATGGTGGCGTTCATGATCAGGAGCCGGTGATTCCCGCTGGCATCGCCGGTCCAGCCGTTATAAAGCTGGTCGTTGGGATCGCCTGTGCCGTCATCGCACGGAGAACTGTCGCCGAAGCCTACCACTTTGCCGCTTCCATAGGTTGCATGCGCGACCATCACGTTGGCATTGCCAAAGGAAGAGCCTGTTTTATACACCACGCCGGTTACACTGCTGTTGGCTGATGGCGTTAAGGTCATTGAGGTGCCGTTGCTCCACATGGCCGCTGTCACGTTACCCATCGGTCCGTGAAGAAGCGGATCGGTCGGCAGATTGGGAATGTTGGTGGTGGTTTGGGAAAAATCGGCGTAATCGAAAGTAAAACCGAAAGGGTTGACCTGTATGCTGTTGTTATTGATAAAGTCATCCCATATGTGCGGTGAATCCCAACCATCATTGTTCCGGTCTGATACATCATGGTCTGAAACCATAAACAACCCGCCTCCATTCTGAACAAACTGCATCATGGCCGTCTTCTCCGCAGAGGTAAAAAGAATATTGGGCTCGCAAACAACGAACACCTTGTAGTTCGTAAGATCCTGCGCATTGCCGGCGTTGCCATATGTAATCTGGCCATTATACGGCAGCGTTTCAACCCAGTATCCATGCTTCACGCATTCAATGCCCCAGGCGGAGATCCCACCTTCCCAGAATGTTTCGGCAGTCGAAGCGCCCACGGTTGATTGCCCGGGTGTCGGCAATATCTGCGGATTCGATTCATTGCCCTGCCCCACCACCGCCGGGCCATTGTTGAACCCCAGGTTATGCGTGTCGGCATCAATGACCCAATCGGCATTGCCGGCTGTTTCAGCCTTTGAGGCATCAAACAAAATCTTCACCTGTCCCTCAACCGAAATTGAAAACAGGATCAGCATAATATAAAGGAAATATCTTTTCATTTATCAGATTTAAGTGTACAAAGTTACTACAAAGCCTCTATCCAAAGCACCAACATCCTATTTTCCCTCCCGATTGCCACCAGGATTGCCATCTTACCATTTTACCATTTTACCATCTTACCATTTTACCATCTTACCATTTTACCATCTTACCATTTTACCATCTTACCATTTTACCATCTTACCATTTTACCATCTTACCATTTTACCATCTTACCATTTTACCATCTTACCATTTTACTATTTTACCATCTTACCATTTTACCATTTTACCATCTTACCATTTTACCATTTCACCATTTCACCATTTCCCTGGGGAGGGGGACAGGGAGATGAGGTACTATTTTACGCCAACCTCCCTCTCCAGCCTGATGTCAGCCGAAGACGCTCCAATCATTAACTGGTATTTCCCGGGTTCAACGATATAGTTTGCTTTTTCGGGGTCGTAGATCCTGAACTCCTTAACCGGGATCCGGATCACGATCGTTTTTTCAATTCCCGGATCAAGGTGGACCCGGCTGAACCCGGCGAGCGACTTCAACGGCCGTTCAACGGCCGTTCCTTCCTTTTTAACGTAGACCTGGATCACCTCGTCGCCGGCCATGGAGCCGGTGTTATTAATTCTTATGGCAAGTGCAACGGTATCAGCAGGCTGGTATTGGTGTTTGTCGGCAACGGCATCGCAGTATTCAAAAGAGGTATAGGAAAGTCCGTGGCCAAAAACAAACAACGGGTTCCCGTAAAAATACCTGTATGTTCGTCCTTTCATGGCATAATCATCAAACGGAGGAAGGTCTTTCACCGACCGGTAAAAGGTGACCGGTAACCGGCCAGCCGGGTTGTAATCGCCGAATAACACATCTGCTACTGCATTGCCGCCTGCTTCGCCCGGGTACCAGGCTTCGACGATGGCCGCGAGGTTGGCAACTTCCCAGTTTACAGACATCGCGCTGCCATTGGTCAGCACAAGCACAACGGGTTTGCCGGTCTGGCGTAGTTTTTGCAATAGGTCAGTTTGATTTGCCGGGAGATCGAGTGTAGTTCTGTCCCCCCCCGAAAAGCCAGGAATCTCTACCTGCAACTCTTCACCCTCGAGTTCAGGGGAAATTCCGCCTGCGAAAATGATTACTTCTGAGTTCTTTGCCGCTTCCATGGTTTCGCGCATCATTTTCCCCCGGCCCTTGTGCAACTTCCGGCCTGGCAAACCTGTATCCTCCGGACCCGCTGCTCCCATGGCATAAGATACCCTGGCGGTGTTACCTGTTTTTTCTCTAATTCCCTCCAGGATCGTAACCGGGTGTGCCGGCGTTCCGTTATAATTCCCAAGCAATACGGAGATCCGGTCGGCATAGGGGCCGATAACGGCGATTGATTTGATTGCCTTCGACAATGGCAGCAGATGCCCTTCATTTTTCAGCAGGACGATGCTCTCTCTTGCAACTTTCAGGGCAAGGTAGCGACTACCGATGGTGTCAGCAGGTGTTATCCCCGCCCATGAAACGATGCTGTCGGGATCAAACATGCCCAGACGGAAGCGGGCTGTAAAAAGGCGCGTAACAGCCTGGTCTATTTCAGTTTCAGTGATATATCCTTTATGAACTGCCTCAACCAGGCTTGTGTAATCGTCGCCGCACACCAGGTCACAGCCGGCCCTGAGACCCATCGCAGCCGGCCTGACAGAATCGGCCAACAGTGCGTGACCATGCCAGATATCCCATATTGCGCCGCAGTCGGATGTGATGTAACCCCTGAAACCCCATCGTTTCCGGAGAATGTCATCGAGCAAATAGGGGCTGGCGCAACAGGGTTCATTCCTGAAGCGGTTATAAGCGCCCATAACCGAATAAACAGGTCCCTCCCTGACGAGCGCCTCAAATGCTGGAAGGTAGGTTTCAAAAAGGTCACGGTCACTGCACCATGCATCAAATTTATGCCGTGATGACTCTGGCCCGCTGTGAACGGCAAAATGTTTGGCGGTAGCCACCACCTTAATGTACCTGGGATCGCGGCCCTGAAGACCTTTCACAAAAGCGACGCCAATCCTTGCAGTGAGGAAAGGATCTTCGCCATAAGTCTCCTGCCCCCTGCCCCAGCGCGGATCGCGAAAGATATTGATGTTGGGCGAATAAAACGTGAGTCCCTGGTAAACGCCATGCTGGCCGGCCTTCATTGCAGTCCGGTGCTTGGCGCGTGCTTCTGTTGAAACGAGGTCAGCTACCTCTTCAATCAGTCCGGGGTCCCAGGTGGCGGCCATCCCGATCGCCTGGGGAAAAACAGTGGCTATGCCGTTGCGCCCCACACCGTGCAGGCACTCGCTCCACCAGTTATAGGCCGGAACTCCCAGCCTGGGAATGGCTGGAGCAGCGTTCTGCATCTGGCTGACCTTTTCTTCCATGGTAAGGTGCGACACCAGGTCGCTCACACGCTCATCCATGGTTCGGGAAGGATCACGGAACGTATATGTGACAGCCGGGCTTACCTGTCCAACAGCATCCCGGGCCGAAAGCAGGGAGGTAAAGCCCACCAGGCATGGCAGAAAAACTCCGGTAATGATTCGTTTCATCAATGCTTCGGGGCATCTTTTTTACAACATGCCGGCAACTTCTCATACGCCTCCTTGTTGGCCGGCACCTCATCGGCATCGTAACCCAGCCTGGATATTTTCTTGCGAAGTTCGTCGGGTGTGGTGGTTTTCGTGTTGTATTTTATTGTCACGACTTTCGATTCCACATCGAGCACGACATCTTTAACGCCCTTTTCATAGGCCATGCCCTGTTCGATCCTGTCCTTGCACTGCGTGCACATCGCCGAGGTTTTGATCTTAATTGTTTCGATCTTTTTTGACTGGGCAAAAGTGTGGGCGCCAAAAATCATCAAGGCGGCCATCAAAAGGAAAAATGGGATAATTGATTTTTGTTTGTTCATAATATTGGGTTTTTATTGTGTGTTTTTTTAATTACTTAATCGCCATCCTTATCCCTGCATACACCGTGATCCCCACGTTGGGAGCCCAGCCCATGGCACCATCGAAATGAGTATGGTATGGCTTCCAGTATTCGGTGATCGGACCGGTTTTTATGACATCTCCCGGATCAGTCTGCGTAAAGTTAGTCATATTCTCCGCTCCGAGGTAAATATCAATGTGCTTGAATTTTTTGGTTACCTGGGCAAGCAACTGGAAATAGGGCGGCTTGTTTTCATCGCGCTGAAGCTTTGCAGGCATCTTCTGTGTGTCGGGAATCCGCTGGGGTCCGTTTAACTGCCCGGTGAGATCGAATTTCCATTTCTCCCATTTCGTAGCGTAAGATAACGTAACCAGTCCTTTGTATAAACTCACAAACGGCTTGGTCCTCAACCGGTCGCCTTCAGTCACTTTCACATCATTGACGCGGAAAGCCATGGTTACGGTGAACCTGTCGGCAGGCTCAACGGTTAGCTGCACCTGCACGCTGTTCGCGTAAGACCGGCCATTGAGGTTATACACGAACGCGGCGGTTGGCAGGCTGTCGATATCCACAATCACCTGGTGAATGAAACGGGTGCTGTACCCGTCGATGCTGAATTCGGCCTTGTGATGGAACAGGGTGAAATCCTGAGTGAAATTGAGTCCGAAGTTCCAGGCTTCTTCCTGTTTCAGATCGGGTGCGAAGTAGAAAATACGCTGGCTTACAAAAACCCCTGAATTTTCGGCAAACACGTTGGGGGTCCGATACCCTTTCCCGGCTGAAGCCCGGAGCACCGAGTTCTTGCTGAACCGGTATTTCAGGTGCAACCTTGGTGTGAAGTACCATCCGTAGAGATTGTTGTGATCAACCCGGGCACCGAGGATCATGCTGAATTTCTCCTTTAGGTTGAGGGTGTATTCAAAAAACGCCCCGGGAACCACTTCCGTGCGATTCTTTGAATAATTTGTGTCTTTTACCCCGACAAGTTTGAACAGATCGCCGGTAGGTATGATCTGGTATTGGTAGGTAAGCTGGTTCTGCATGTAATTTTCGCGAAAATCATCAAGCAGGAAACTCACACCGGTCGATATTTTATGACTGGGATTTTTCAGATCGGCTGTAAAGATGAGGTTGGCATACACACTTTGTTCGTGGCCGTTATACTGGTTGATCCCGTAGAATGCATTTTGTTCATGGTTGACCCCCGAAACAATCAACCCGAAACTGCTGGTCGGATGGTTCGGGATGAAGATGCCATTCTTCCAGAAAGCCTCCAGCCTTTTCGTACGGATCCCCATGCCATATTTCTTTGTATCGTTGGTGATACCGGTCGTATCAGTGTTCCAGGTTGATTTGTCAAAGTCCATCTGGCCGCCCCGCCGGTTCTCATCGAGGTACTTGATCCCGAATTTCGACACCCATTTCCCGGGGTTGATATAATCCCAACGGTTGAAGATATTGTAGGTGGTCAGCAGAGGAATGTCCATAAACCCGTCGTGGTTGCGGTCGAATTTGTACCGTTGGTCGTCAACATGAACGAAGAGCATCGTGCTCAACTTGTTGTTGAGTTTGACCGAACCGTTGGCGTTCGCTTCAAACCGAAGGTTGCTGTTGCCAAAAAGGTTAACATAAAGTTTCTCGCTGTGTTCCGGTTTTTTGTACTCCACATTGATTTGGCCTGTGATGGATTCATAGCCGTTTACAACCGAGGCAGCACCTTTGCTCACCTGGATCGACTCCATCCAGGGACCCGGGATATAGTTGAGGCCATACGTCGAGGCAAGTCCGCGTAACATGGGTATGCTTTCGGTCATTACCTGGCTGTATATCCCCGACAACCCAAGCATCTGGATCTGCTTTGCCCCTGTGACTGCATCGCTGAAAGAGACATCCACCGAGGGGTTCGTTTCAAAACTCTCTGCCAGGTTGCAGCACGCGGCCCGCTGCAGTTCACCCACATTGATGACCGTGGTTTGCTGCGCCCTCAATTTGGAGATGAATGAATCATCCTGTCGGCCTTTAATTTCCACCTCATTGAGGCTCTGGTTATCGGAAACAAGTACAAAATCAACCTTAAGCCGGTCTTTCCCCACAACAAGCGTGTCCTTTTTAAACCCGAGCGAACTGAATACCAGGCGGTAATCACGAACGCCATCCTTCTCAATCCTGAACTTTCCCTTGGCGTCGGTGAAAGTTCCTTTGGTTGTGCCAAGCCAGAAAACATTTACGCCGGGAAGCCCGGCTTTGTGACCGGCAGCATCCTTTTCCGAAATTGTCCCGGTAACTGTTTGTGCAACACCTTCACGGGCTATAAGCACCATCAACACTATTATTGCTAAAAATATTCTTGAAAATTTCATCATTTTTTGGGTTTTATATGAGTACCAAACAGATCCATCACAAGCACAGGAACATTCTTTTCTCAGAACAGGGTGACCGACCAGTTTTCCGGCGAATTCTTATTTTCAGGGAAACCTGGTTTTTTTTGTTTCCAGGAAAAGCCTTGGTGATCACAAGTAATGAGTAATGTCATTGCATCCGGAGTAGCCTGGAATTTGATGGACCATTTAACTGATCATCCTGTTTAATTCCATGTATTCGTGATACATACACGGAGAAAAACAGCTCAGGCAATCGCTGAAAGGGCGGGAATTTTAATTTGGTGGAGGAAGTGTATCAGTTGTTTCCCGAAAAGAGGCGGGGAATGAACCCGGAACAAGCCGGCAGCAAGCGGTTGCTGATCAATTGCCGCGACCGGGCAAAGCTGGGTTAAAAAAGGAACGGCTGCCGTTTCCACAGTTTGAACCACCAGTTTTGGAAGGCGTTCCGAGAAAAAATGCAGGGTAAGGAAAATATTGGTGCTTTTGCAACAGGGAACAGCGTCGAATTGTTGCTGGACGGCAACATGCCCTGAAGGTTCGGTCACTTCATCTCCGCAGCATGAACCTGGCGCTTCCCTGAAGATTTCAGCATACAGGGAGATACGTTGCTGGTTGCTGCTTGTGCAGTTATGATGAAAAATGGAGAGACCGGTGATTCCGAAAAGGAAGACCGCCAATAATATAAGGTTGCCGATGCGTTTTACTGTATTCATCATTTCACTGATCTGCAAAAATAACATAAAAATATTACAAACCAGCAAATCAGGCTACAGGAAATTCCAGGTCAACAGTTGTGCCTTTGCCAATGGCCGAAGTAATACTGATAGTTCCATTGTGCAATGCAATTATCCTGTGTACCAGTGATAGTCCGATTCCTGACCCTTTGTATCTCATCGCGTTGCTTGCCCTGAAAAAAGGTTGGAACAGGCTGTTCCTTTCATGTTCCGGAATGCCGATGCCACTGTCGGCGATTTGAAGATGGATGCCGCGGATTCCTGATCCAAGCGTAACATTCACACGATGAGGATCAGAAAATTTACATGCATTATCGATGATGTTGACAATGGCTATGTTGAGCAAAAAGGGGATCCCTGAGATTGTAATACGATCAGAAGTTTCAGGAAGTTCAGGGTAATGAATCTCAATGCGCCCATGATAGTTGGTTCGGTCAAAATGCTCCTTGATTTCCCATACGAACTCGTCCATTCGGATCTCCTCCCTTTTTATCCCGGAGGGATCAGACTCCGTTTGGGCCAAACTCAACAGGTTCTGCGTCAGCAAGTCAAGACGCTCGGCTTCGGATTTGACCTTTTCAATCGTGGCAATATATTCATCCGATGTTCTGGGTTTGCTGAGCGCGATTTCCGACTCACCCAGAATCGCGGTCAGGGGATTTTTCAATTCGTGGGATGAGTTGTGGATGAAGTTCTTCTGGAGTGTAAAGGCATGCTCTAACCGGTCGAGCATCTGGTTAAAGGTTCTGGTCAACTCTGATAATTCATCGTTCCGCGAATTTTCCTTCAATCGCAAACTCAGGTTTGTTGCCCTGATCCGTTTAATGTTCCTGAGAATATTGGAGATCGGATAAAGTACATTCGTGGCATAGATTTTCCCCAAAAGAAAAATAAAGATGATGCATCCTGAAAATATAAGGACAAGTAATTCGAGAAGTTTTTTTTGTTCCTGGATACCGATTTTGTTGACCGCAGTAATCAGAACAATAAATTTTCCCTGGTTATCAGGATAATATAAGCCGATACTTTGTTTATCGCTGTTGCGGAATCTTATGTTTTTCCCCGACAGCAGGTCCTGAACAGCGTTATCAGGCAACATCCTGAGTAGTGAATCGCGAACCTGCTTTTTGTTTTCCGCATCCAGGACAATTTCTGACGCGTCAGGCAAAAGCATAATATCCTTATCAATAACCTTTTTATAGAGGATGTCACTCATTTCATCCTTTTCAAAATATCTCCACGCAGTGAGTGTTGCTTTTTCCCGTACCCGGTCATAAAAATCATTTTCAATATACCGCGTTGACAAGTAGTAGATAAGCGAAAATGACAACAACAGCACAAACGACACCAGCGCCGTGAATGTCACGACGATCTTATTTCTGATTTTCATGGTCCGCTTCTTTAAGAACATAACCCATCCCGATTACGGTATGGATCAGTTTAACCGGGAATCCCTTGTCAATTTTGTTCCGGAGGTAGTTGATATAAACTTCTACGATATTGGTGTTAAAGTCAAAATTCGCATCCCAGACATTTTCGAGGATACTGGTTCTTGAGAATACGCGTTGCGGATTGGAAATAAGCAGCTCCAGCAACCTGAACTCTTTGGTGGTCAGTGAAATGTTTTTCCCGGCCCGGGTGACCGTTTTTTTTTCTGTGTTCAGCACAAGATCTGCGAATTCACAAGATTTTGCCGGGAATCCGGTTCCCTTGCGACGCAACAGCACGTTGACCCGGGCAACAAGTTCCCTGAATACAAATGGTTTGACCAGATAATCGTCGGCGCCGAATTCCAGTCCTTTTACGATATCCTCGGTCGTGCCTAGCGCCGTCAGCATGATTACCGGAACCGCAAATCCCTGGTTTTCACGATAGCGTTTGCAAACCTCTGTCCCATTCATTTGGGGAAGGATGACATCCAGAATGAGCAGATCGTACTCTCTTGAACATGCTAGGCTCAGCCCCATGGCGCCGTCATAGGCCACATCCACCAAAAAACCTTCTTCTTCAAGCCCCCTTTTTATAAAGGAGGCAACATTGGTTTCATCTTCTATAAGCAGAATAGCGGCCATTTATCACGAATGTTAAAGAAACCGGCAATTTACCAATTTGCAATAATGTAATTTCCATTTAGGCAAGTTTTTTTATTTTGAACCGGTATACTCCTTTAAATATGATGGGAAAGATGAACAGGGTCAGCACAGTAGATGTTATCAGGCCTCCGATCACGACAATTGCAAGCGGCCTGGATGTCTCCGATCCAATCCCGATGGAGGTAGCCGCCGGCATGAGACCTATGGCTGCCATCGTGGCGGTCATCAGCACAGGCCTGATCCGGGTGATCACGCCCTGGCGGATGGCCTCATCCAGGTGAATGCGTTCATGGAGGTTCTTTTTGAACTTGGAAAGCAGGATGACGGTGTCCTGGATACTGATTCCAAACAGGGCAATGAAACCGATCCCTGCAGAAATGCTGAAGTTCGTACCGGTAAAATGCAATGCAAGTATCCCGCCTATGATGGCAAACGGCACATTTAAGAGAATCAGTCCTGCATCAGTTACATTCCCAAAAAGAACGAACAGGATAAAAAAGATAAGGATCAGGCTGATGGGCACCACAAAGCCCAGCTGACGGGATGCCCTTTGCTGGTTCTCAAAATCGCCCTGCCACTCGATGGTGTATCCTTTCGGCAGCCTGATAGCTGCATCTACTTTTGCCTGCGCTTCGGCGATAGCAGACCCCATATCCCTGCCCCTGACCGAAAATTTCAGGGCCACGAAACGCGTGTTATTATCCCTGAATATCAATATGGGACCTGTCGTGTTATTTATTTCCGAAATTTCCTTCAACGGAATCTGGCCCCCGGTCTGCGTGGGAATCATCAGGTCTCCAATGTCTTTTTCCGACATCCGGTACTCGGGTAAAAACCGGATCCGGATATCAAATTTCTTGTAGCCTTCAAAAAACGATGACGCGGCTTTCCCCCCGATGGCCATCTCAATCACGGCATTACAATCGGCGGTTTCGATACCGTACATGGCCATTTTTTCCTGATTGAGTTCAATGCGCAATTCAGGCTGTCCAAGGCTCTGGATCACCCCAAGATCATCAATTCCTTTAATGTTCTTCATGATTTCATAGATGCTGTCGGCCTTGCTGTCGAGGTAGGCAAGATCATCGCCAAACAGCTTTATTGCAATCGACCCTTTCACACCTGAAACCGCTTCATCCACATTATCCATGATCGGCTGTGAAAAGTTAAAGACAACGCCGGGGAATTTCTCAAGTTTCCGGTACATGCGGTTGATAAGGTCGTCCCGGTTCTTCGCGTGTTCCATCGCCTTGGTGTGATAGATGTCGATAAACAGTTCGACATTGTAGAAACCGGTTGCATCAGTTCCGTCGTTGGGCCTGCCTGTTTGCGAGATCACCTGTTTCACTTCAGGGAATGACCGGATGATGTTTCGCATTTGATTGGTGATATCTACGGCTTCATTGAGCGAAACGCTGAGCGGGACGATGCACGCATCCATATCGCCCCCTCGTTGAGTTGTGGCAGGAATTCCGTGCCCAGGTACCGGAACGACATAAAACTCAAAATCATGATGGTGCCGGCAATCATGAGGCTCAGCTTTTTATTCCGGTAACACCTGTCAAAAACCGCAACGGACCTCTTTGTGATAAAAAGCAGAAAGGGATTATGTTTTTCCCTTACATTTTTCCGAAGCAGCAAACTTGCTATTACCGGCACCAGGGTAAGCGACAGAACCAGCGCCCCCAGCAACGCGAAACCCAGGGTCCACGCCAGGGGTGAAAACATCTTGCCCTCCACCTTCTGGAATGAAAAAATAGGCAACAGCGCGGTGATGATGATGAGTTTGGAAATAAAAATGGACTTCCCCATCTCCGTGCCTGTTTCTTTTACCAGCCCAAGTTTTGACATCGGGTTGAATTTAGCCATCCCCACCGTTTTAGCCTTATGGTCCATCGCCACGAAAATCCCCTCAACCATCACCACGGCCCCGTCGATAATAATCCCGAAATCAATGGCCCCCATAGACAACAGGTTTGCCGACATCCCCTTGATCCGCAGGCATATAAAGGCAAAAAGCAAGGCTAACGGGATAATCATTGATACAATGATCGTAGTGCGCCATTCTGCCATGAAAAGGAAAACGATCAGTGTAACCATGATAATTCCTTCGATAAGATTGCCGGTCACCGTTCGGGTGGCGAAATTCATAAGGTCCTGCCGGTTGTAATATGTTTCAATCTTCACATCAGGCGGAAGTATCCGGGTGTTGAGCTCATCAATCTTTTCCTGAACCTTTTTAATAACATCGCCCGGGTTCAGCCCCTTGCGCATGACAACAATTCCCTCAACCACATCCGGGCGATTGTCCTTTCCTACCTGACCAAGGCGGGGCAGGTTTGATTCGACTACATTGGCCACGTGTTTTACAAGGATAGGGCTGTCGTTTATCTTTTTTATCAGAATGTTTCCTATCTCATCGAATTTATCCAGGATTCCGATCCCCCTTACGACATACGCCTGGGTGTTGTGTTCAATCATATCCCCCCCGACATTGATGTTGCTTTTGCTTACAGCCTGGTAAACATCCAGCGGTGTGATGCCATATTTTATAAGGGATTGTGGATTTACCTGGATTTCATACGTCTTCACTTCTCCTCCGAAACTTACAACATCGGCCACACCGGAAACAGACCTGATCTTGCGTTCGACCACCCAGTCTTCGAGAGTTTTCAACTCCCTGACATTCTTCGATTTACTTTTCAGCACGAACCTGAATATCTCACCCGTGGGGCCATACGGAGGTTCGATATCGGGTTTGACCCCATCGGGCAGGTCAACCCCCAGCAGTTGGTTGTTAACCTGCTGTCGGCCAAAGGCGTCATCAATATTATCATCAAAAATGACCTTGACCACCGACAAACCGAACAGGGTTGAAGATCTGATGCTGGTTTTGCCCTGGACTGAATTCAGCGCGATTTCGAGTGGCATGGTCACATAGCGTTCAACCTCTTCAGCGCTTCGTCCCGGCCATTGGGTGATGATGGAGATCTGTGTATTCGTTACATCCGGAAAGGCTTCAATGGGTGTATTTATATAGCTAACGATCCCGGCAATAATGAGGAGGATCACCGAGAAGAAGACAAAGAACTTATTCTTCAGTGAGAATGCAATTATGCTTTTGATGAATTTGTTCATAGAGCGGTCTTTATTTTTTTACATACCGTCAAGGTGGTATTCTCCCGACAATTATTGAGCGATCGCATTATAAATCAATAGTTGACGGTTTGTTATAACCCGTTCACCCGGGTTCACCCCCGACCTGATATAGGTATACATGCTGGTTGATTTTACGATGTCGATCGGCCTGGTTTGAATATTGCACGGCCCGGCAAAAACCAAAACCCAATATTTATTCTGGTCAAAAACCACTGAGTTAGCCGGCACCGCAGGCATTTTCGCGCCTTTAACCTGCTGCACTGTCACATTCGCGAACATTTCAGGTTTTAACAGGTTGCCCGGATTATCGAGCTGGATTCTCACCTTCATCGTTTTGTTATCCGGATCGAGCATATTATAAATTTTGTCGATGGTCCCGTTGAAAATTTTATCGGGATACGAAAGGGTTGTGATGTTCACGATTTCACCTTCCGCAATCCCGGCGATATCCGATTCATAAACATTTGCCAGCACCCATACCCGCGACAGGTCGGAAATCGTGAAGAGGTTTGCCGTGTTATCCGGCCTGATCTGCATATCCGGGTTGATGAATTTCTCGACGATATAACCAGAAATGGGGGATTTAATGATGTAGTCCGATTGACTCCCTCCATAAATAGAAAGAATTGTTTTTACTTTGTTTAGCTCCGACCTTGATTTTTCAGTTTCTTTAACCGCCGACAGGTATTCCCTTTCTGAAGCAATCCCGCTTTTAAATAACCCTTCAGTGGCAGCAAGGTTCTTTTCAGCCATGGCCAGGTTTGCCTGGGCAGTAACAATATCATTTTCCGCACCCGCGATTTCAGCACTGTGAACCTTAGCCAGCACCTGTCCCTTTTCAACATGGTCGCCCAGCGCTACATGCACTTCCAATACATTTCCGCTGACCATTGGGTATAGCTTTACAACTTTATCCTGGTCAAAAGTGACTTTGCCAATGAGTTTCAACTCTTCTGTCACCGGCCGCGAAATGATCGTTTCCGTTTTTATCTGGTTCATCAGGCTGTCGGGAATACAAAATTTCGCGGGGGCCTTTGTTGCTGCCTTATATTCATGTCCGACACACCCGGCAATTACTGCTATCATGACAGCCATTACTAATCTGTTTTTCATAATTTCTGCTGTTACTTGTTCATAAAATCTTTGCCAACGCTGAAACTTAGATTTTCAAACGCGCTGGCCCGTGCATTCTGTAAATTGTTCAGTTGAATGATATTGTTTTTAAACGCATCATAGAAATCGAGAAATTCAACAGTACTCACATTCCTCTTTTCATAATTTATTTTCATTTCTTCCGTCAGCACCGCCAGTTCTTTGACAAATTTCGCGTCAAACCGGTGATAGAGGTTATCGGCAGCCAGGGCCGTTGCATACGCCCCGATCACATCGGATTTCACCTTATCTCCCGCGCTTTGCAATGCGGCCTTGCTGCTTGCCAGGTTGAATTCGGCTGACTTGATATTGCCCTGGTTCCTGTTTGAGAAAGGCAGGTCGATTTGCATCCCGATAAAATTATAGTTATGAACAAAGCTGCCATTCCTGTCCCAGCCTGCCATCATTGTAAGGTCGGGAACCGCCTGCGATTTCTGGTATTTCACATTCATCTCGTTGATGTTTAAATCAGAACCGGCCATCAGCAAATCATACCGGTTGCGCACTGCCGTGTCGATCAGGGCCTGAAGTTTAACACATTGCAATGGAGTGGAATTTAGAAACAGGGAATCGGGTTGCGGGGAATAATCTATGTTGGTGGATTGAAGCAGCAGGTTAAAATCGGCCAGATTGGCGATCAATTGGGTAACATAACTGTTTTTCTCGCTTTCGAGGGAAAGCAGGGAAGACTTCAGCCGCAGCGCTTCACTGCGGGAGACATAGCCCTGGGCTGACTGCTGTTCAAATACAGCGACCATATTGCTTAGAGAAGTGATTTCCTTGTCGTAAACTGCCAGAATCTGCTTTAAAAAATAAATGTTGTAAAAATCAGTTCTCATCGTGAATTTCAGGGTACGGATCATATCAAAATAATGCTGTTCTTCCTTCTGGTACGACAGATCCGCCATCCTGATCCTCTTATTTCTTTTGCCGGCGAGTAAAAATAGTTTTTGAAAGGAGGCGGCAGTTTCACCGGCTTCAGACAGGTCAAACCAATCCTTTGTTTCCGGATTATATACGTTTTGAGAAACGCTGAAGGTGATATTGTTAAACAGTCTTGCCTGGATTATTTGTGCCCTTGCCGCTTCGACATTATACTTCTCAGCGAGCAACAGGAGATTCCTGGCAAGAAACAAACTGTCGGCCTGGGCTGGTTTAATGGGGACCCCATGGTTAAATGCCTCCTGGCAATAACTGCTACCGTTGAAGGTCAACAACAAAACCCAGATGAACCATAATAATTTACACTGCATAACGACATCCTTTCAATTGTTATCGTTTGCAAAAGTAAAACTGCACTATTAACCTGGTCTTAGAACCAGATTAGAATAGCATTAGAAATTCACTCCATACGCGGGCCGCGTGACACTTCTTACTGCCGCGGAAATTCGCATTTTCATAAATTGCAGGGCAAACCAACATTCGTTAAACAATTCTTATTATCTTTGATTTCAATACCTGACAATGTGTAAATTTCCCGGAAAAAGGAAACAGATTACCGGCAACCGGAAAAATTGATCACGGGAAACCTTTTTTAATATTCCCGTTTACCCGTTCACCCGTTTGCAAATTGACATCCACTCAACAAAACAAAACATCATAGTAATCCACACTCCTAAACAAAGTCCCATGAGAAAAATGCTGATTTATGCAGGAATCCTTGCACTTTCATGTTTTATTGCATGTAAGACGAACAATGAACAGTCTGTCTTACCATTGGATTCAGGATGGAAATTCAATACCGGCGATGACCAGGCATGGGCCACAGCCGCATATAATGACGGGTCGTGGAAAACCATCGACCCCAAAAAAAACTGGGAGGACCAGGGGTACAAGGGATACGACGGTTTTGCCTGGTACAGGATGCATATTATGATTCCCTCGTCGCTGAAAGCGAATGCCTTCATCAAAGATAGTCTGCAGATTCAGCTGGGCAGGATCGATGATTGCGACCAGGTATTTTTAAACGGGGAACTGATCGGAGAAAACGGCAGGACAATTTACAATAAAAAGGAGCCTTCCATTGAATTCTTCAAGGAACAGGGAAGATGGTACGTCGACCGCAGGTACGTGCTGGCTGCGAATGATCCCCGCATCCGGTGGGACCAGGAAAACCTGATCGCCATCCGCAGTTATGATCAGGGCGGTGCCGGTGGATTGAATGGCAAACCATTCGGAATTTCGATGGCCGACCTCCAGGATCATATTAAATTCGACTTCTCGTCAGCTGCCTTTACCTTCGGCAGCGACAGCACAATCACGAAAAAATTCACAATCCTGAATCTGTCGGGCACAGAGGAATTCAAAGGAAAACTTACAATCGATGCCATCCTGAACGATAACGGGATCAATATTTACTCAGAGTGCACCGGGATGGATATCACCCCAAAACTGAAGCTTGAAAAATCAGTCACCTTCAAAAAAAACCTTGCCTCGCCCGCCACCCTGAAAGTTACCTTCACAGAATCAACCAGTGGGAAAACCATCACCGATCAATTTGAAATTCCCTACATACTCACCCCCAAGCCCGGGTTAAAACCCATGATCAACGGCGCAAAGGTTTTTGGCGTCCGCCCCTATTCTCCTTTCCAGTTCAAAGTTGCCGCCACGGGGAAGCCGCCGCTGAGGTACAGTGCTGTTGACCTGCCGCAGGGACTGATGATTGACGCCGCGAACGGACTCATCACCGGGAGTTTGAAGAAAAAAGGTGATTACAAGGTAAAACTTATGGTAGAAAATGAGCTTGGATTTGCCCGGCGTGAATTGAAAATTGTAGTGGGTGATGTCATCTCCCTCACACCACCCCTGGGGTGGAACAGTTGGAATTGCTGGGGACTCAGCGTAAGCGACCAGAAAATACGCCAATCGGCCAACGCGATGAAATCAAGCGGGCTGATCGATCACGGGTGGACCTATATCAACATCGACGACGGTTGGGAAGACAAGCATGACAAAGATGGTAACATTCTGACCAATGCGAAATTCCCCAACATGAAGGGGCTTTGCAGTTATGTGCATTCACTGGGGTTGAAAATCGGGATCTATTCATCACCTGGTCCCAAAACCTGCGGCGGATATGAAGGAAGTTACACCTATGAAGCCAAGGATGCCCAGAATTATGCAAACTGGGGGATCGACTACCTGAAATATGACTGGTGTTCATACGGCACCCTTGCGCCCAAACCCAGTATCGACCAGATGAAGGAACCCTACCGGGAGATGAAACATGCCATCAGGAAAGTCAACCGTGACATTCACTACAGCCTGTGCCAGTATGGCATGGGTGACGTGTGGGGCTGGGGAGCTGAGGTTGACGGGAATTCCTGGCGCACTACGGGTGATATTGAAGATACATGGGAAAGTTTGTCAGCCATCGGGTTTAGCCAGGGCAAGTGTTCACCCTGGTCGGCACCCGGACGCTGGAACGATCCCGACATGCTTGTCGTTGGCTGGGTGGGCTGGGGCCCTGCGCTCCATTACACAAGGCTTACTACAAACGAACAATACACCCACATCACGTTGTGGAGCCTGCTGGCTGCCCCGCTGCTTATCGGCTGCGATCTCAGCCAACTTGATGCCTTCACGCTTAACCTGCTTACCAATGACGAGGTATTGGCTGTAAACCAGGATCCGTTGGGAAAACAAGCAGTCCAGATAAAAAAGACAGATGATTATGAGATCTGGGCGCGCGACCTTGAAGATGGCAGCCAGGCCATCGGCCTGTTCAATAAAACAGAAAAAGTATACAATGTTCCGGTCGACCTGAAGGACCTGAATATCAAAGGCAAACCGGTCATGCGCGACCTATGGTCGCAGGCTGACCTCGGGAAGGTATGCACCCACTTTGAGATGAAGACCCAACCGCACGGTGCAAGAATGATCAGGCTGACGAAGTAAGCCTGGCCAAAACAAGCGGGGCGATCATCACTGACCGCCCCGCTTGTTTTTTGACCGGATTCCCCGTTAAGAACAGGGACTGTCTGATTACTTTCTGATCTGCTCAATGGCGAAGTCGAGTGCCTTCTTCACCATGTCGGCCGGAGGCGCATCGATAAAGCCATTATCCATAAGCGAGCGGGTGAGTCCGCGGGCATGTTCGATATCCTTTTTCGCTTTCTCGAATGCTTCATCCCAGGTGAGGTTGATGCGGGCCACGCCGTCTTTAATAGCCTGCATGGCCACATCAGCCGCTTCATGCGGAAATACGGCGGCCTCTTCCATGTTGGGAACAATGTTGTCGGGATGTATGCCCCGCTTTTCTGCGTAGTTGGCGAGAGAATGGGCCGCGGCAATCGCCATGGTGTCGGTAATTTTTTTTGCCCGTACCATCAGGGCGCCTTTCAATATCCCCGGGAAACCGATTGAATTGTTGACCTGGTTGGGGAAATCACCGCGGCCGGTGGCGACGATATAAGCGCCTTCTTCCTTCGCTGCATACGGGTAAATTTCGGGTACCGGGTTGGCACAGCAAAATACGACCGACTTTTCAGCCATGCTGCGAACCCATGGCCGTTTGATCACATCCGGGCCAGGTGTTGACAGGGAAATCAGCACATCGGCATTGGTCATTGCCTCTTCCATGGTGGCTATCCTGCCGGGATTGGTCTTTTCGCACAATTCCCATTTGCGGTAAAAGCGGGTATCCGCTTTTATGTCATCGCGACCGGCATGAAGCGAACCCTTGGTGTCAAAAAGCACCATTTTCGCAGGATCGGCCCCGTCGGTGATCAGCAACCGTGCAATGGTGGTGTTGGAGGCGCCTGCGCCGTTCAGAACGATCCTTACGTCATTCAGTTTCTTTCCCGCCAGTTTCAGGGCATTGATGACCCCCGCAAGGGTAACGCACGCCGTGCCCTGCGCATCATCGTGCCATACTGGGATGTCACATTCCTCGCGAAGCACATCAAGAACTCTGTAACAGTTGGGTTGTGAGATATCCTCAAGGTTAACCGCGCCAAAACTCGACTGGCACATCTTAACAAAATCAATAATTTTTTCAGGATCGTTTTTCCCGTCCTTTCCTTTACTGTCGATACATAATGCAACAGCATCAACTCCTCCCAGGTATTTCATTAAAAACGCTTTTCCCTCCATCACACCCAAACCTCCCGGGGGTGTGCAATCCCCATCTCCCAACACGCGTGTTGAGTCGCTTACTACCGCAACCAGGTTGCCACGGTTGGTGAGGTCGAAGGATGTGTCGTTGTTATCCCGGATATCCGTAGAAACCTTTGACACGCCAGGCGTGTACCACACATTGAACCAGTTAAAACCGACAACCGGCGCCTTGGGAACAGTTTGGATCTTACCCTGGTAAAACCGGTGCGCATCCTGTGAAAGTGCCTTCAGGAAAATTGTTTTAGCCTTGGCGAGCTGCTCTGGGGTAAAATCCGGCGGAAAAGCTTCATCGAGGTTCTCTAATGTTAGGGAGAGTTCTTTCATAACGGTAGTTTTTTTTGTAAAATTAGATAATAAAAATCGAATTTTCCAAAAGGAAGGAATAAAAATAAATGCCGATAATTTTTGCTTTTCATATTTAATTGTATATTCGCAATGGTTATTCATCCTAATATTAATGTATTATGTCAACAGGCAAAGTAAAATTTTTCAATGAAAGAAAAGGTTTCGGCTTCATCTTGGATGATGAGAGCCAGCAGGATGTTTTTGTTCATGTAAGCGGACTGGTGGACAAAATCCGGGAAAACGACCAGGTTTCTTTTGATGTGACAGAAGATAATCGTGGCAAGAAGGCAATCAATGTCAGGCGGGATTAACAATCCATGACAATTGCAAAAAAAAAGAGCGAAGCCACATGTGACCTCGCTCTTTTGGTTTGTTTATGAACCAGTGTTAATTTAGCGGCTGCAGCCGCATCGTAAGCTGCCCGTCAAGGTACATCTGCACCCAGGGTACCGGAACCGGTCCGTTGAGGGTGCCGTAAATCCGGAAATAAAAGTTCTTGCTGCCAAGGTATGGCCGGATGTTGGTATTGTTGGTTGTGAGATTTACTGTTTTTGCCGTTGGGTCGGTATTGGTTACAGTCCCAACCTGTTGTGCCGGATTAAAATCAACAACTGAAGATATTTCACCGCGCATTGACTGCAGCCAGCTGAATGTTACAGAATCTGGTTTTTCAATGGTAACAGAACACTTGGTAAAGGTTGTAGTGCCGACAACGCCGCTTGACAATCCGTTTGCATTGAGGATACTGTCAAGGTTGGCTGTAACCGGCCCTGAAAAGAGAAGCTGTTCCCCGGTTTTTAAGAGTGATGGTGTATAGGTAAATGCAGTTCGCGGGATTTTGTAGGTATAGTCGAAGGCCACCACTTTCTTTACCGTCGTACATGACGAATTGAAAAGAACAGGAAATACAGCGACCGAAAAAATGATTAAAAGGATGCGTGTTTTCATGGCTGATTTATTTGTTGAATACTAAGGTGTGAAAACTTATTTACTTATTAAGCATGACCGGCATCACGAGCATCAGGATGTCTTCATCCTTGTTGTCACTGTTGACAGGCGTAAGGATCCCTGCTTTGTTCGGAGCCGACATTTCAAGTCTGACTTCATCAGTTTCGATGTTGTTCAGCATCTCCAGGAGAAATTTCGAGTTGAACCCGATTTCCATATCTTCCCCATCATAAGAACAGGTAAGCCGTTCTCTCGCTTCATTCGAAAAATCGATATCCTCGGCGCTCAGCACGAGTTCCTGGCCTGAAACCTTAAAACGGATCTGGTGGGTCGACTGGTTCGCAAAAATTGAAACACGGCGTATGGTCGTGAGCAATGCATGACGGTCGATCGTAAGCTTATTCGGATTTTCCTTTGGGATTACCGCGTCGTAATTCGGGTATTTGCCGTCGATCAGGCGGCAGATCAGGTGGATGTTGGAAAAGGAAAAGAAAGCGTTGGTTTTGTTATATTCAATGGTAAGAGGAACATCCTGGCTTAAAAGAATGTTTTTCAGGAGGTTTAATGGTTTCTTTGGGAGTATGAAGGAGGCAGATTCCTCTGATTTAAGATCGGTGCGTTTGTACCTGACCAGTTTGTGAGCGTCGGTTGCCACGAAGGTCACATCATCGGGCGACAGTTCGCAGAACACCCCTGAAAGTACCAGCCTTAACTCATCATTTCCTGTTGCAAACAACGTCTTGTTAATGGCCTGCGCCAAAAGGCGGGCATCAAAGGTGAGGGCAGTGGTGTCTTCCAATAACGGGGTGCGCGGGTATTCGTCGCTTTTGTGGCCTGAAAGCTTGTATTTCCCTTCGCCGGCTGAAATTTCAATCATCAGGTTAGCCGGGTTGATGGAAAAGGCGATGGGGATATCAGGAAATGTTTTTAAGGTTTCAACAAGGATTTTAGCCGGGATGGCAATGCTCCCCGTTTCTTCTGATTTATCAGGCTGTATGGTGGCACGCATCGTGGTTTCAAGGTCGGATGCAGTGATGGTCAATGATTCATCGGACAATTCAAAATGAAAATCATCCAGGATGGGCAGTGTATTGTTTGTGTTAATCACGCCCAGGATGGCCTGCAGGTTTTTGAGCAAAAGTGTACTGGAGATAATGAATTTCATGGCAGTTTTGTTTCGTTAAAATTGTGTCAAATATACGATAAAAAATAGGTCTTAACAATATTATTTATATTCAGTTTAATTTATCGGAGGTCGTTTTTTTCCTCCTGAAGTCAAATTTCCGTTCCTCGCCGCTGAGCAGCCTTTTAATATTTTTACTATGGGTAACCGGGATGAAAACCGCTATCAGCAAGGAAAGTCCAACCAACCCGGGATGCCGTACGCCCAGGACAAACCATACGACAAGGGGGAACGCCAGGGAGGCGATGATCGACGACAGGGAGACAAAATGGGTGGCAACAAGCACCACGATAAATACGGCCAGAACCAGCAGGATTGCAAGCGGAAAAAGGGCCAGGCCTGCCCCTGCCACCGTTCCAACTCCTTTTCCACCCTTAAACCCGGCATAAACAGGGAAAACATGGCCAAGCACTGCAGCCAGCGCCATGCCAATGCATATATACGTCAGCATTTCGGAACTTTGCCCATGAATCGGGAGCCACACAGCCAGCTCTACGGCAAGCCATCCTTTAAATACATCCACCAGCAGCACCGGGATGCCAGCCTTGTACCCCAGCACCCTGATGACGTTGGTTGCACCTGCATTGCCGCTGCCGTGCTGCCTGATGTCGATGCCGTACAACATTCGCCCTACCCACACCGCAGTGGGGATCGATCCCAGCAGGTAGGCAGCCAGTATCTCCAGAATAATATAAACGACCATCATTTTCCAGGGTTGTTAATATGGATTCAAGTTGCAAAGTAAAATAAAATCCGGATAACTATTGCGTTTCCTCTGTTTGAAATTTCCTGAGAAAATCACGCTTCTTGCGCTCGGTTGCCAGGGAATAGCTGTAACCTTTGGCCAGCGTTTTCACGCGCTTCTGCTCGCCGCCCGACTGTGCAGCTTCCCGCACGATGTCGTTGAAGGTGAGGTCCGACGACAATGCCATCAGCAGGTTATTGCGGAAATTAAAGAAGTACCAGTCATCTTTGGTCAGTTCAAGGTAGAGGGAGAATTCATCGCCGTTGGGTTTCTTCGTGTACTCAATAATCCCTTTAACGTAACGGTTCACCTGGCTTTTGCCGATGTTGGCGATCCCAATGCTGCCGTACGAAACGTAGGAATGCGTGGTGGAATCCCATTTCATGGAAACATCGGCGAGAAACAGGGTACGCTCAAGCGCTTCCGGGAATTTCTTGTATTTCCCTAGCAACTCGTGTTCATTGGTCAGGCGATCATACTCCTGCTTGTCAACCAGGTTTTCAAGTGCGGTGGCATAGGGTGTTTTCATCAGGTTAACCCCGGGAAGATTGATCGACTCGAGCCGCGAGCTGAAACGCTGCATCCCCTGTTCCGAGAATGGAAAATTCAACGCCGTGGCGCAATGTACCCTGACGGAATCAGGGATGATGTAGTAATCGAGTATCCCGAAATTTTCCATCTTGAAATTGCCCGCCTTCAGGCTGAGGTTCAGTTTTCCCTCCCCGCGGATCATGCAGTTCCAGGTATTCAATGAAAAGTAATTACCTCTTTCAGAGAGGTTTTTCAGCTTTTCAGGCCTGGCAATGCGAAATTCGGTCGTAGGCAGGTTGAACTCGATCATCCCATTGGAGGTGATCATGGTCGTATCGCTGAAGCTGATCTTTCGGCGGAAAAATGAGGGACTGATCCGGGTCTCGGTATTGAAGAACATGAGTCCAAGGTTGATCGGTTCGTTCTTTGTATTTCTGAGCGGTGCATTTACAGGAATCTGAACATGATCGGGATTGACAGGACTTTTAAACCTTATCCATTCGGGTTTGGCATTAAAGCAGATGGTTACCGGGTGGAACCCGCCATCAAACGTGAGTACTTTCTCCGGTGCGCGCAACGAGACATCCCCTGCAAACGCAAATTGCGGACTCAGCCCAAATCCGGCCGAATCGCTGATGACCCCGTGAGCCACCGTTTGCATGGATGAATCGACCCTGATGAGGTCGAAATGGATCTTTTCGTGCTGACCGGTGTTGTCGACATAATCATAATCGCCGTTGCCGCCATAATTTTTCCGTGAAGAGATGGAGACATTCGCATTGTAAAACTGGTGGCTGCGCGTTTCCGTGTTGGCAATGATGATGGCATGAACCAGGGTTTGGAGTTTGGCGTCCTTCATGATCACCACTTTTCCCGAATCGGGATAGATGGCTGCGTCGGCAACTTTGATGATCTTCACTTCCTGTGCATTGATCACATTGGTACGAAGATTGTACCTGGCCTTGGCGGCAAAGAATTTAAGCGAATCCTGGAGCGGGTGAACCGAAATGAATTCGGAACCGGTATAAGCCACATCGATCAGCTGGGCAAGGCTGAGGGAATCGGATATCTTCTTTTTGCTCTGTTCGTTGTACAACAGGATCTCCTCGCTGTCGATCAGCCAGTCGAAGCGGTCCATGGTGCAGATATATTTGTTGAGCGGAAATTCGACCCTCGAAATCCCGAAATTCGACTTGAATTCCCCCTTGCGGTGGTCAAAATCAAAATGGGTCTGGTAATTCTTCGTGGAAATGGTCAGATCGGCCAGGTCGTACGATTTGATCCGAAAGTTGGCAATGAGTGCATCGAATGTGCGCCGTCTGAAACTAAATCCCCGGGAGTCCATTTCTGCATCCTTGATCCTTACCGTGCCGTTACCGCTAAGCATCCTGGGTGTAAGGGCAAGGGCTCCCGAAAAGGTCGACTGGTCGTTGTACATGCCCATAACCCTGGTGGTAGTGGCAATGGTCAGCGAATCTTTGTGAGGCATCCAGAATTCCCTGACGGAATCCCCGTTGACCTGCGGATACTCCACACCGCCATCTACTTCAACCGCCCTGAAATTCCTGGCAAGCGCCTTCATGGAGTCGGGCAGGAAAGTGAAATCAGGCGAATAGCTTGTTGAATTAAGGAACTTGAAAGTTCCGTCGCCATGCAAGCCCTTGTTGCTCAAGTCGACCCTTGAACTGAATGTTCCCTTGCCCCCGTAAATGGGCAAGCCTGCCGGGCTTGTGGTTGTTTCAAGTCCCAGTGAATAATCGGGACGCACTTTCAGAGATTCATCAATCCGTGGGAATATCCCCGCCGTAACCAGTGAACCGGCGAACCTCAGGCTGTCGGTAACCATATCATCCAGGCTGCTGATGGTAAAGGGTTTAACCTGGTAGTAAAATTTGTCTTTGGCGTAAACCCCTTTCTGAATGGCACTGTTGCTATAATATACAAGGGCCGTATCCCTGTTGGTGAAGACAGGGTACTGTTTCAAATATTTCAGCCCTGATTTGTTGCCCGGATCATCAATCAGGATATCCCCGCTCAGGTTTGTAATGGCTGTTTTTATCCTCACCTGGGGGAAAGTCCCCGTTTTGGGATCACGGGTTTTGCTGTTCACGTAGAACAACATGGAATCGACCAAAGGCAGGTTGAGCTTGAACTTCCTGTACTCGAAGGAGCAGTCGCGGGCATAAAAATCGAAGAGTCCGGCGCCCACCTTCCCGGTGAATACAAAATCCATATCCTTTTTCAAGACCACTTCGCCATTTTTGGGATAGACATATACCTGCTGCGAATCGCTGAGGGCAACCATCTGTACACCCTGTACCTTTAAATCAAAGGTTTCCAGGTTCAGGATGCCGTTGCTGGTATTCGTCACGAATGAATTGAAGAAGATCACGTCATAATCAGATTTCCCCGCATAGGCATCGATATACTTGAAGAGCTTATCCTTGACATGGGCTACCTTGTTGTCGGGGTCGTACAGGAGGAATCCGCGCGTGGCAATATTCAGCAGTTGGTTTTCAACCTGTTCAATCGGCATGTTTATGTAGCGGGTAAATTCGCCCAGGGTAAAATCCTTTGATTTCTTCTGGGCGGTGAACAACTTTATCCTGATGAGCGGGTTGACCTCGTCGATCCCGGTGAGTTTTTCATACCGGTGGGAGGAGTAGTAGCTGCTCGATTCAAATACGGCCTTGCTTTCTTTCGAGGGCCCTTTCATCATTTCAAAGTTGATCCTGGGCTCGCCCACCTTCCAGTAAAGCGCCTCGCAGTAAATCTCGATCTTATGAAAGGAATCATACCAGGGGCTGGTCGCCGTCATCCGCTCGTCATTATTGAAAGACAACTCTTTTTTATCCTCCATGTACTTCAACTGCAATCCCGGATGATAGATCGAGTCGTTATCATGGTAAATGGTGATGGACGCCATCCCTGAATTGATCCGGTCGGGACGGATAATGTACGATTTCGACCGGGCAACCACAAAATCCTTCCCGTCCTTTTTAAGGAAAAGCCGGGCATCGCTCGATTTATCCCCTGTCCCGATAATACTGCTTCCCTCCATCGAAAAACCACCCAGGTAATCGATGTTGGTAAACAGGTTTTTAATCCCGATCATCTTGCCATAGGAATAGAAACGGGGATAGGAAGCCTTGTTTTCGGTCACGTCGGCAAGCACTTTATCGCGGTACCTGCCCAATATCGGTGAAGGGAAATATTTTTTATTCGTGAGGTACACCGAATCGGCAGTAAAATTAGAGAACCTCATCTGGATGTTGTACCGGTTCAGCGTTGCAAAGATTTTGGAGGGGTCCTCGCCTGCCCTCTTCCAGTTAACCTGCCCTTCGGTGCCAAACCATTGGGTCGTCAGGGGAAGATAGACGCCATGGGTACCATAGATGTTCAGGCTGTCATCGTTGGCGTAGCAAACAAGATCGCACTTCCTGAATTCGATCACCGGGACCGAATCATACAAAAACCGGTAATCGGGAGGGTTTATCTTCCACCGCGTGGTAGTCGATTTATAAACCAGGTTCTCGGCAAAAAGGTTTGATGTTGATTCGAGAAACGCGATAAATTTCCGTGAATTCTTGTCGGCGATAAGCTTTTTAAGGATATCAGACCAGGGCACGAAGGATTCGTCCGGCTGGTGTGAATTGATAAAGATATTCAGCGTATTGACATAGTTGAAAAAGTCGGGATAGGGTCTGATCTTTTTTTTCACCATTTCATTGAAAATGGCGTAAATGACCTTCTTTCGCGACGGATCGAATTTTTCCTGATTCCATTTCTGAACAAAATCCTGCATGTAAGGTGCGATGATCTTTTTCTCGTTGTCGGCCAGGTTGAAAAACACCGAATTAAGTTCCCCTACGAATTTCGTGGAGTCACCGGTGAAAAAGGCCTGTTTCTGACCGGATGAGTACCTGGCAGATAACATGACGACCATCATGATCAACATACACCTCAGAAGAACCCTGTTCATTTTTCGAATTTAGCGCCTACCCAGTTATTGTCCGTTTTATGACTCACATAATGCAGCCCCGATTTTTCTGCCACTTCCCTGATCAGTGAGAGGTCGGCTTCATAAAAGCCGCTCACCAGCATTACTCCGCCGGGATTCAGGAACCCGGTGTAGACGGGGATATCACGAAGCAATACATTCCTGTTGATATTTGCCGCAATCACGTCATACCCGGGCTGAGAAATCGCAGAAGCCTCGCCCTGTATGACAACCACTTCCCCTGCCTTGTTGCTTGCCATGTTATCAAGGGCATTGGCATAGGCCCAGTCGTCGTTGTCGATGGCGACCACTTCTGCTGCGTTCATCTTGTGGGCGAGGATGGCCAGCACCCCCGTCCCGCATCCCATGTCGAGCACCCTTTTGCCCTGCATATCTTCCTGCATCATGAGTTCCAGCATCAGAGAGGTAGTTTCGTGATGCGCAGTTCCGAACGACATCCTTGGCTCTATCACGATATCGTATTGAATCCCGGACATTGCTTCATGAAAAGGCGCCCTGACCTGGCATTTACCGGCAATGGTAACGGGTTCATAGGCACTTTCCCATAATGCATTCCAATTTTGGGCAGGTATTTTCTGAGAAGCATACCCGATGCCGTGATCTGCCTGCAATTGGTCCAGATAGGAACCTATTGCTTCGGAATTGTACGCATCTTCACTGATATAAGCCTGCAGCAGTTCGTCCGTTTCAGTGAAACTTTCAAACCCGAGTTCCGCCAGCTGGGCCATGATGATTTCAGCATCAAAATCCCGGAAGTCGCTGATTGTTATTTCGATGTAATCCATGGCTAAAGAGATGTAACAATCTGCATGAATTCCTCTGCCTTCAGGCAGGCGCCACCGATCAGCCCGCCGTCAACATCAGGCTGGGCAAAGAGTTCCATGGCATTCTTGCCATTGCAACTGCCCCCGTATAAAATGGTGGTATTCTCGGCGGTCTTTGCATTATATTTTTCCGCAACCAACTGCCTGATGTAAGCATGCATCTCCTGGGCCTGTTCCTTTGAGGCCGTAACGCCGGTCCCAATGGCCCATACCGGTTCATATGCGATGACGATGCGGGCAAAGGCCTCTGCACCAAGGTGAAACAACGACTCTTCCACCTGTTTTTTCACCACATCAAAATGCTGGCCGGCTTCACGCTCAGGCAACAGTTCACCGCAGCAGAAGATCGGGCGGATTCCATGTTTCAGCAGGGCATCAACCTTGCGCAGCAGGAATTCGTTGCTCTCGCCGAAATACTTCCTCCGTTCCGAATGCCCGACAATGCAGTAATCCACCTTGAGCGCCTTAAGCATCAGCGGACTTATTTCGCCGGTAAAAGCGCCCGAATCTTCGGGATAGACGTTCTGTGCTCCAACCATGAAATTTGCCTCTTCAGCTACATCCGTGGTCATTTCAAGGTAGATCGACGGCGGGCAAAGGACAACCTCCGTATTGATCAGTTCCACTTCATCCAGTGCGTCAGCGATCTCAGTGATCAGCGTTTCGGCTTCAGCAAACACTTTGTTCATCTTCCAGTTTCCGGCAACAATTTTTTTTCTCATGATATTTGTATAGTTAGGTTTTATAAAATATTTTCATTTGTCTGATGATGGGCATTTACTCCGGGGTCATTGCAGCCGGATGCGCGGATCAAGCAACCCATAAAGGATATCAACCAGGAAATTGATGATAATCAGGATGATGGAAATAAAAAGAACAGCTCCCATGACAACAGGAAAATCATATTTATCAAGCGCATTCACGATCACTACGCCGATCCCTTTCCAGTCAAAGATGAACTCGACAAAAACGGCTCCTGCAAGCAGCGAAGCAAGCCAGCCAGAAATTGCCGTGACAACAGGATTTAAGGCATTTTTCAGGGCATGTTTAAGAACAATTGCTGTTTCGCTTACACCCTTGGCCCTGGCTGTCCGGATGTAATCCTGGGTCATCACCTCAAGCAGCGAATTCCTGGTCAGTTCCACGATGATGGCCAGCGGGCGTATCCCGAGAGTCAGCGCAGGCAGTAACAGGTTTTTCAGTTCAAGGAAGCTGCCGCCGCCGAAATCATCCACGCCATAAAGGCTCCCCGACATATTGAGACCGGTGTACTTTACCAATACAAACGCAAAAACCCATGCGTTAAGTATGGCAACAAAAAATGATGGCAGCGACATCCCCAGCACGGAGAACACCAGTGCAGCCCGGTCAACAAAACTATTTTTATAAATGGCGCATATAATCCCTATCGCTATGCCGAATATGATAGCAAACGCCATAGCGGTGAGTGCGAGGATAATCGTGTTGACGAACCCCTCGGCAAGTATCTCCGTCACGTTCCTTTTTGACTGGTATGAACGGCGAAGGTACGGCTCTTTCAATACAACTGACGTGCTGCCGAATGCCATCACACGCAGCGTCCTGCCATATTTCTCCCGGTCGAGGAACAGGAAGCTGTTCCTGTCGCTGGTATTGTGCAGGGAAACCGGTGAAAGATCGTTCAGGTAGTTCAAAAACTGAAGGAACAAAGGCTTGTCGCGGCCCAGGTCCCTGTTGATGGCTTCAACAGAGGCAACATCGGCACGCTGGCCGAGCATCATCCGGGCAGGGTCGCCGGGAAGAACGTTGAAAAGAAAAAAAACAACAACGATCACCCCCAGCAACACCAGCAAGCCGTACCATAAACGCTTCAGGATAAAGTGGGCCATGTTGATTGCCGGGGCTGGGATAAGGGGAAAATGAATATTGAATAATGAATTTTGAAATCTGAAATCTAAAATCTAAAATCTAAAATCTGAAATCTAAAATCTGAAATCTAAAGATTGGATGCCTGGTGGTTATTTTTTCATATACCTGGATTTTACTTCATCGTACTGTGGAAAATCACGGAAGCCCCATTTTGCCAGCACGACACCGTCTTTCAGCAGGATCAGCCCGGGGTTGGAGCGCACCATGGTTTTCAGCACCACATCGTCGGAACTATAATAATCGAATGCGGTTCCGTTTGCAAGCCTGAACTTTTTTATCACGGCCGGCAGGGAATTTGTAAGACAGATAAATGAATAGCCATCGGATATGGCTTTTTTATACAGCGGCAAAATTTTATGAAACCCTTCGGTACCAGACTTTGTAAGATCATAAGCAACCAGGATAAACTGATAATCGTGGTTATTAAGAACACTGGCGGTATAATCCGCGCCATACTGGTCCTCAACCCTGAGAACCAATCCCTGGTTCTTATTCGGGTCAATGACCCGTTGACTTTTAAAAATCCATACCTTGAGCCAGGTCGAATCATTCCATGGGTAGTTAGGCGACACATATTCCTTCTCTTCACCGGTATGTTTGTTTTTGTAGGTCACATAAAACGTTACCGGTTTGGTTTCGGTTTGATTGACTTTGTTTCCTACTTTCCAGGCCATGAAGTCGATCAGCGGCAGATGCCGGTAACACTGCAACGACATGGTGGCATAACCGGCTATCGTAACAAGAAGCAGCATAATTTCCCACCGGGGGGCAAGCAGACTCCTGTATTTCCTGCGCCAGGCGAAAATCAGCAGGGCCAGGGCCATGAGGAACAGGTTCTTTACAAATGTCTGTATGTTAGTGATTTTCAGCGCATCGCCAAAACACCCGCAATCAGGGACAAGATTATAAACAGCATCAAAAAATGTAAGGATCGTGAAGAACATCATCATGGGTACCAGCAGCCAAACGGTTTTCCGGATCCACAGGTTGAAGAGCAGGCTGATGCCAAGTATAAATTCAAGTGTGCAGAGCATAATTGTCAATACCAGGCTGAAGCTTGTAAACCATGGAATGTTGAAAGCGATGAAATAGTCGTCCATGCGGTAAACGGTACCCAAAGGGTCAACCCCTTTGACAAAACCGGAGAAAACGAAAACGAGCCCGACGAGTATCCGGAAAATATTTCTAAGAATCTTCATGCTGATAAATTTGAGGCTAAAATTAACAAAAATCTCGCTATTGATCGTACTTTTGGATGCTGAATTTAACAAAATAATAACATTTGCAGCAATGGAATTATTCCGGTCATCCTAAATAACGGGCGTGGTATGTCAAAACTATTCTGCGGAAAAAAAACGCTTGATCTGTCAACGCCGGTTGTGATGGGAATCCTCAACCTGACACCTGATTCCTTTTACGATGGCGGAAGGTATCCTGACCGTGATTCCTGGCTCCGGCAGAGTGAAAAAATGATTAGTGACGGTGCATCGGTCATCGATGTCGGCGCGGTCTCCTCGCGTCCGAAAGCGGCTGATGTGCCTGAAGAAGAGGAGATGGAACGGATCATACCTGCATTGCAGTTGCTTTGCAGTACTTTTCCTGAAACTATTTTTTCGGCCGACACATTCCGCTCCGGAGTAGCCCGCGCTGCCGTTGAAAATGGCGCCACGATGATCAACGACATATACGGAGGCCGGTTCGACCAGGGCATGCTGGATACTGTCGCATCGCTCAATGTTCCCTATGTGTTGATGCACATGAAAGGAACGCCGGCCACCATGCAGGACAATCCTTTTTACTCCGATGTTGTGGCCGAGGTCAACTATTTCTTTGAACAGCAGCTTGCCCGGTGTCGTGAAAAAGGAGTTTCACAGGTGATTCTTGACCCGGGGTTCGGATTTGGAAAAAATGTGATTCACAATTTTTCGTTGCTTTCAAGGCTGGATGAGTTCAGAGCAGCGGGCGTACCCATCCTGGCCGGTTTATCGCGGAAATCAATGATCAACAGGGTATTGCAAATAAAGCCTGAAGATGCGCTGAATGGCACAACAGTTTTAAACACCATCGCCCTGCTTAAAGGCGCGGATATCCTTAGGGTACACGACGTGAAAGAAGCCGTTGAAGCCATCAGACTGGTAAAAATGATCGGTTGAACGTAAATTGCTAACTTTGCAGCTCAATTTTCACCCGTTTACCCGTTCACCATTTTACCATTTCACCATTTTACCATTTCAATATCCTTCACCCATGCTCCTAACCGGCCTCTTCTCACTCAGAATTGTTGATGTTGTTGATATCATCCTGTTTGCCATCCTTTTATACGAAATTTACAACCTGGTAAAAGGAACTGCCGCAATCAGGATCTTTATCGGGATCATTGCATTGTACCTGATCTGGAAAATTGTGAAGGCTTTCCAGATGCAGTTGCTGACCGAAATCCTCGGGCAGTTTATCAGTGTGGGGGTTATCGCGCTTATCGTGGTTTTTCAGCCCGAGATTCGCCAGTTTTTACTGATGGTGGGTAACACCCGGATCATAAAAAGCCAGCGCAAAAGGTTCCTTTTCTGGCGTTTTAAAGTGAACAACCCGGTCAACCTCAACATCGACAAGATCGTGATGGCATGCCAGAAAATGGCGGAGACCAAAACGGGTGCACTGATCGTTATCTCCCAGCAGAACGAACTTGCGCAGTACATCGCTACCGGCCAGCCTGTTGATGCCAGAATCTCCGAGGTGTTGATCGAGACCATCTTCTTCAAGAACAGCCCGCTGCATGATGGGGCAGTGGTAATCATCGGCGATAAGATCAGGGCCGCACGATGCATCCTGCCAGTTTCAAACAGGGCGGATATTCCGACATTTTATGGTCTGCGACATCGCGCCGCAGTCGGGATCACCGAGAAATCCGATGCCATTGCCATTATCGTTTCCGAAGAACGCGGTGAGATTGCCTACAGCTATGAAGGCAGGCTGTTCGAAGAAATAACCCCTTCAGGATTGTCGAATTTCCTGGAAAGCCGGTTTAAATGATTTGAGGATGTGAGGATTTGGGGATGATGGCACACTGAGCGAGGCCGAAGTGCCAAAAATCTGCTATTTCCGTTTCTTTTTCTTCCCTTGTGCCAGAGAATCTCCTATTCTGAGGCTATCAGCCTGTCTTTTCAATTCAAACTCCTTTACCAGCATTTCCGGTGTTTTTCCAAGGTTCATCAGGGCCATTTTGGCATCCTTGACAAAGTCGTTTGAAGGATATTTTTCAATGAACAGCAGGTATATCTCACGGGCCTTATCCAGGTTGTGAAGTACATTTTCATAGACGAATCCTTTGAAAAACATGCTGATCGCTGCTTTCGGTTTGTCGGGATAATCCTGGAGATACTTGTCAAACAAATTGATTGCTTTAGTGCCATCTCCCATATTCATGGCTACATTGGCCGACTTGAACAAAAACCCGGGCGCCAGGGAATCTTTGGGGTTGGCCTTGATAAAGTCTTCATATAACGCCATCAGACTGTCAGCTTTTGCTTTGTTAAAACTGACAGATTCGGGAGAAAACAAACTTTTTTCCAGCACCTGGATCCGGTTTACTGTCTTTTCACGCGAAGGGCTGCAGGCAGCCATCAATCCAAAAACTGCCAGCAGCAAGAATGTTGTTGTCTTATTCATATTTCAGCTATGTTATTTTTGATTTGTTTTTATTTTGTCATGTATAAGAGAAACAAACGTCTGACTTGCAACACAATTTAAAATCGCAAAATCGCAAAATCGTAAATCGTAAATCGTAAATCGTAAATCGTAGATCGTAAATCGTAAATCCAAAATCCCCTACCTTCTCCCTTTTTTTATCTGTGGAAACATCATCCTGTAACCCACTTCCACATTTCCCTTGCTTATGTCGGACAACCGCCGCTTGAGCAGCATTTTCTTCAGCGACGGCAGGCGGTCGACAAACACAACACCCTGGATATGGTCGTATTCGTGCTGGATGATGCGGGCAAGGACGCCATCATAGCGTTCATCATGTTCCACGAAATTTTCATCATGGTATTTTATATGAATAACCGGCTTCCGCATGATATCTTCGCGCAATCCGGGGAAGCTGAGGCAGCCTTCATTGAAAGGATACTCCTCTCCTTCTTCCCTGTAAATGTGCGCGTTGATAAAAGCCTTTTTAAAATTTTCAGACTCAGGATATTTTTCAGCAAATGCCGATGCATCAATTACAATCACACGGATCGACCGGTTGACCTGGGGCGCTGCCAGTCCCACACCGTCCGACTGGTACATGGTCTCCCACATGTTCTCCAGGAATTCCCTGAAATCAGGAAGATCAGGGCCAACAGGCTCGGCAACTTTTTTTAAAACCGGATGTCCGTACGCTACTACAGGCAATATCATATTGGGTTGTTGTTTTTAGTTTAGGTTAATTATTTGGTGGTCAGGTGGACAGGTGGTCAGGTGGACAGGTGGACAGGTGGACATATATTAACTATTTCACCATTTCACCATTTCTCTATCTCGCCGCTTCCATATAGGACTGCAGAATAATGGTAGCGCTCACGGTATCAACCAGCGCTTTATCCTGCCTGTCTTTTTTCTTTAATCCTGCTTCCCTGATCGTACGGGTGGCCATGATCGACGTAAACCGTTCATCCATGCGTGCAACCGCAATCGCGGGAAAACCGGTCCGGAGCGCCTTCACAAATGGTTCAATATACACGGCCGATTCCGATGGCGTATTGTTCATCTGTTTCGGCTCTCCCACCACAAAACATTCAACGTTGTTTTTTTTAACATATTCCTTTAAGAAATCCATCAGGTCAACCGTTCTCACTGTTGTAAGTCCGGTGGCAATGATCTTCAGTTCATCCGTCACGGCAAGCCCTGTTCTCTTCTGTCCGTAATCAATAGCAACGATCCTGCCCATGGCCTATATTTTGTGCAAAGGTACAAAGATTTAAAATTTTATCTAATTTTGGAACAGAGTAATCATGGGCTACCAATGCCATCGGATCAATGCAAACAAAAACCATGGAGCACCTCAGAGAGATCATTGAATCAGCGTGGGAGAACAGGGAACAGCTGAAGAAGGACGAAACACAGCAGGCGATTTGTGACGTTGTGGCCCGGCTCGACCAGGGTTTGCTCCGGATCGCAACGCCGGTTGAAGAAGGATGGGTTACCCATGAATGGATCAAGAAGGCCGTGATCCTTTATTTTCCCATCCGGAAAATGGAGCTGACCGAGGTTGGCCCGTTTCAGTTTTATGACAAGATCCCCCTCAAGAAGAACTACGACAAACTCGGGATCCGCGTGGTACCGCACGCCATTGCCCGCTATGGTTCCTTCATTGCCGAAGGGGTTGTTATGATGCCGTCGTACATTAACATCGGTGCGTATGTTGATTCGGGTACGATGATCGACACGTGGGCCACGGTAGGTTCATGCGCCCAGATCGGAAAACATTGCCATCTCAGCGGCGGCGTGGGCATCGGCGGAGTTCTTGAACCGGTTCAGGCTGCCCCGGTCGTTATTGAAGACCATTGTTTTCTTGGCTCCCGTTCCATCGTAGTGAAGGCGTCAGAGTTGGCA
>Ga0209083_1000510_pt1 | contig 56830 bp, 56 predicted proteins | sample AM7aDNAmetaG_FD_184132 | JGI IMG/M metagenome (GOLD analysis project Ga0209083, IMG submission 184132) | Freshwater microbial communities from Finland to study Microbial Dark Matter (Phase II) - AM7a DNA metaG (SPAdes) (version 3) | ecosystem: Environmental > Aquatic > Freshwater > Lake ...
CGGTGAAGATTTTACGGGATAGCGGGTTGCCAATATCGAGGATAGCTTTTAAGGCGTTGGGGTCTTTGGCCTCGATCGCCGCCGTCAACCGTTCCAGCGTCTTGGGGGCGACCTGCTCACGGATTGGCAGGTCTTCCACCCACTTGCGGTATTCCTGCGCGTACTGGTCTTTCTTCGGTGACTTCGCCATCTCTGCCAGCGTCATGCCTTTGGATGCTGCAAAGCGGTCTTGTAGGGTTGTCGCTACTACTGGCGCTGTATCCGCTTCTGGCGTTACCGTACCGGGGGGCTTGATGTCAGGGTAATCGGCCAGCACTTCGGGGGGGACTGGCTTGCCGGCGGCGATTGCGTTTTTGACGGTGTTGTAATGCGCTGACTCATTTGGAGTCGCCCCCTGATAACCTTGAGCGCGAAGTTTGGCGTTGTCTGGTTCCAGCTTTCTGCGAGTATCTTCAATCCACTCCGCGCGCGTCATCTGCCACGGCTCTTTTGCCGCTGCTGTGGGCGGCGCGACGGGTTTTTCAGGAGCGGGGACGGGAGTCGGGGGGTTGGCGGTGTCTGAATGACGCCGTAACCAGCCCTCAATCTTCGTAACCGCATCGGCTATCTGTTGCGGAGTGGCGTTCTTCGGCACCTCGTACCATTGGTCAACTGCGCCAAACTCTTTCTCGCGGAAAGGTGACGGTTCGTGATCGCGAATTGAAAGTTTGTACGTCTTGGTTTCGTCGGGTTCGCCGTCAGCATCCCGCGAAAGAATCTTCGTGACCTTGTAATAGACGCTCCCCCACTTGGTGTCCTCAACTTCAACCTTCATATCAGGTGGGGTGTCAAAGGTGTTGATAATCTCATTGCGTGCTTCGGCGTTCGCTACGTCGCCTTCTGTATTTCCGCCAGCCTCAACATGCCACTTGGCTTCTTGAATGGCATCTTCGGGAGTCTTTTCCCATTTAATCGTGCTGCCGTTTTCATCTTCAACAATGTACTGGCCTTTGTGAAGTGATACGGTTGCAGTGCGGTCATTTCCTTTTGCTGGCGATGAAATCAACCAGTTCTCCGGCTCATCCTCACCGGCTGGCCTGTGGTCAACTGTGGCTTCATTTGCAGCAAGAGCCTTCTGTTCGACTACAGCATGATCGGCAATGACTTTCGCACGCTTGGCAACCGCTCCCGTCTCTTTCGCCGCTGCTGTTGGCTGCGCGACGGGCGGGGCGGGGGGTTGGGAGGCAAGCCATTCCGTGTACTCTGCCTGCAACTGCTGTTGCTGGTCTGGCGGCAACGCTCGCGCTTGCTCCATTGTCATTCCACGTTCAGCCAAGAACTTCGCTTGGGTCTCGCGCGCTTCACCAACTGCGCGTAAAACGTCGGCTCCCGGCCCGGCGGGCTGTGTCGTTGCGAGTTTAGGTGAGGCAGCGGGAGCTTGAGGCGGGACAGGCGCGACGGCGGGAGTAGCGGTTAAATCGCTGGAGTGTAGCACCCCTTGAAAATCTTGCGGGACTTGACCGGCTTTCTTCGCTTGCTCTAAAGCCGCTTCACGAGTCAACGAATTTCCGTTCTCGTCAATAAATCCAAATTCCTTAGCCTCCCTCTGCTGCGGTGTCGTCCCTTTTAATGACGGGTCTAACGCGGCGTGACCGGCTTCCAATCTACCGGTGTGCATCCAATTGTTTGCATCAATCCAAAACACCCCTGTAATCGGCGTAGCTTCATTACCCTCCAATGCCGCGCTATGCTTCTTCAGAAGCTCCTCTAATGCCGGCGAGATTGCAGGTTTCACTTCCGCCCCGGCACCTACTACCGGCGTTACGGGCTGTGTTGTAGTAGTCGGTGCTTGCGTAGCATCGTTTGTAGGTTCAGTCCCAGCTTTGGTAGCATCGGCACCGGGGGCAGAAGTGATCAGTAAATTAGGAATAACAGGAGAAGAAGACGCTTTATTATTTCCTGCGGGTGGGGCGTCTTTCTTAACCGGTGTCCACTTTGTCGTGCGATTCATCAGGAGGCCTTTTAAATACGCCTCTACCCTCTCCGGTCTGTCCTCGTGGACGATGAAATCCTCAATCGCCTCAATCGTCTTTTGGATTTCGCCCTCTGGTATTTCAAGTCTCTTCAGTCCGTCGTAAATCCATTTCTTAATATCACTACCGCGAACATCGTCAAACTTACGCTGGACAACTTCTTGACCTTCGTGTAGGTAAAATCTTTCGTCAAAAATGGGCTGTTTCCATTTATCTAAAACGGGTTTTCCGCTACCATCTTTCTGTTCTACCGAACCTTCCCAGCCCTGTCTCCCATCCGGTTTTGTGACAAATTTGTAACCTGTAATGTCAACTAACTTATCTCCCGCGAAGACATAATTTCTTGTCTTTCCCTTCTCGTAAATCACTTTCTTTGAAAGAGGCCCGGAATCACTATTAAACGAATGCTTGGCACTTTGAATTGCAAACAGTGAATCTCCTAACGCACTCGGCGCATGTTTCGCGGCTGCTTCAAAATTACCATTCGCCAACTCGCGTAACATTTCAGCCGAATTCTCGTAGGAACCGGCGGCCATCTGCAATCCGAACCCAGCCCCAACCACTCGCTGCATACTTTCCGGGAGGCCGCCAGTACCAACGGCCATTAGGGCTAACATTTCCGGCTCGCCCATTGCATTGAGCCATTCACGCGCCCCCTGCTGAAGCGAATCACCAAAGCGTGAGAGTCTATCAATTCTGTCCGCCTTTGGCAGGCCCGCAAGCGACCGATGAAAGTCATCAAGTTTAACGTCCGCATCAGCCTTTGGCATTATTTTGACCAGCCAATCACCAAACGGAACCTTCAACGGCTCCTGCGCTTGCGACTGCAATCCGGCAACTGCATAAGAAATCGGAGCCGTCACCGGTAACGCTAGACCTTGACCAACCGCTGACAAGGCTTGTACCAAAGCGTCAATCGGATGCCCGGACTTTAGGGTTTTACCAGCTTCATAACTTTGCTGAAATGGTTTGAGAATTTTATCTTTCGTCTCAGGCGGTAGCAGATTGTCCCACGGTTGCGGTTGACGAGTTGGAGTCCGTTTAGCTTCCGGGCTGTTTTCGTAAGCCTTACCCTCTGCAAGCTCAAAGGGGGTAGGTGAGCGAAGTGTTGGAGGACGGTTGATTTCCGCATCCAACTGCTCCTTTTTCAACCAGCCGAACGGTATTGATTGATTGAGTTGGGTAATCTGATTTCCGAGTTCCTGTATATTGGGGGGATTAGGAACCCTAGTCTTCTCGGCTGCGGCAACTGGAGTAACAATCGGAGCGATTGCTTTAGCGATCGGCTGAACCCCCGGAGTTCCATTGCTTCGGATGCCAGCCGGCCCGTTGCTGGCAAGCACTACCCCCGACGGCTTGACCGGAGCCTGTGCCTTGAATTGCTTAACGAAATCCCCCGCCGTAATCGGTTGCGATGGGGATGGGGTCGTGGTAGGTGAGGTCTTAAACGAATCAACAAATTCTTGGGCTGTCATGGGATTAGATTATTCGCGTTCTTCAATCACTCTTTGAATTGCTTCCGCTGCATCTATACCTTCTTCTTCAATCATCATTTTGGCGCGTTTCTGCTCTTCCACCGTAATGACGACCGGGGCGATTTCATCCGGCAAATCTATTTCAACTTTCGGTTGCGCCCCGGTTAAATCATTCCAAGCCTTTGCCAAACGGCCTTGCGGTTTAGCGACTGGCGTTGGAGCCGTTACACCACCAGCGGCAGGCGGTGTTCCTGCTGTTGAAAGGGTAAAAGCCGGAGCCGCCGCTTTCGCATAAGCCGTCGCTTCATCCATGTTCTGTGATTCTTTTCCTTGAAAATCGGAAATTGCATTATTGATATGCTTTAATTTAATCAGAGCTTGTTGTCCTAATGCCTGCCCTTTATATAGCTCTGCATCTGTCTCATATTTAGTCCTCTCTTTAAGAAGGGAGGTCGGGATTTTCCTTTGGTGTGAACCGTATTCTACGTCATTGATTTGCTTGAGTGCTGCCAAGAATGGAATGTTCTGGTCATGCGCCATCCGCCATGCCGCTGCTACCCTTGTAGAGCCAGACTGTTCTTTATTTTTTGTCAGGTTTGGTGTGAAATACCCGCCGCGTGGATTCTTAGTCTCTACTCCACCACCGGATGACTTCATACTCGCAGGGATAGCCGTCAACGGATTGCTCACAGCCTGCTGGATTAAGTCAGACTCACCCTCACCAGCTTCCTCATTACCGCCCACGTCTAGGACTGGATAACCTAACTGTTTTGCTATCGCTTCGTATTGTTTTTTAGACTGATCTAAATCCTTGCTGTTTGGATAAATTTGTTCCCAAAGTTTTAGAGACTTCTCCATTAACTTCTGATTGTTTCCGTTTGCGTAATTCTTGAACCTCGCCAATTCAGCCCCAGCCTCGGCATCGGGTAATCCCCACTTTAAGGATTCTCTTGCTCTTTCAGCGTTGTATTGCTGAATCATCTCCTGCTGATCGGTGTAACGCTTTTGATGCTCCCGCGCCGCCACATTGGACGGGGTATCAATCATCCCGGCAATCTCTGGATGACGCGGGAAAGCCACGCGCAGCAATCCAGTTAAAATCTTATCCCACGGGCCGTCCTTCGGTTCTGGAGTTGGTTGGGTGTTTTCGTAAGGTGAAAGATTGCGCGAACCTTCAGGCATGGTCGGCATTGGCGCAGAATTAGGCCACGGAGCCGGTGATGTCGGTTGCATGGGTGGCGGAACATTATTTACCACCGGTTGCGGCACGGGTGAGGGAACCACCGGAGCTTTAGGTATGGAAGCGGGCTGCTGTGGCTGTTGCGGTTGTCCATCTGGCGGCGGTTGGTTGCCAGTGAAAAAGCGCATAATCCCCGGCAAGGCATTCATTACCTCTGGAGGTAACTCAATAGTCCCATCTGACATGATTAAAGCACTCCTTGCACCTGAATCAGTTGATCGTGAATCGCGGGCTGTTGATTCATCATTGCGTCATTTTGGGATAACAATTTACGATTCCAGTCAGTTGCCTTTTGTGCGCCACCGCCCCAGCCGTGAGCAAATTTATTGACCTCTCCCATCTTTTTTAGAAAAGGATTTTCCTGAGGGCTAGATGTCGCCGGGATTGTCTTCAAAGGTTCCGACGTTGGCTGAAACGGATTCGTTTGCGGATAAGCAGCATTGACAGTGCCTCCCGGTTGAATCAATGGAGCCGCAGAAGGTTGCACCGGTTGCTGGGATTTTCCACTTGCCGAACTACTTTGGTTGGTGACGGCATCATCTACCTTGACCTTGTTAAGTCCCAAAGCATCCTTCATTTTGTCAAACGAAGCTCCGCTATTATCTTGCTTCGGTTTGTTTCTGCTCAAGACCGCAGTTAAGCATGACATAGTGTGTTCTCCTTAAAAACCCATCGAACCATTTCCAGTGGTTTGTTGGGAGTCAGTTTGTGCGTCACCGCCCCAGCCGTGATCAAATTTATTGACCTCTCCCATCTTTTTTAAATGATTTCCCTGAGGGCTAGATGTCGCCGGGTTCAAATGCTTCGACTTTGGCTGAAACGGATTCGTTTGCGGATAAGCAGCATTGACAGTGCCTCCCGGTTGAATCAATGGAGCCGCAGAAGGTTGCACCGGTTGCTGGGATTTTCCACTTGCCGAACTACTTTGGTTGGTGACGGCATCATCTACCTTGACCTTGTTAAGTCCCAAAGCATCCTTCATTTTGTCAAACGAAGCTCCGCTATTATCTTGCTTCGGTTTGTTTCTGCTCAAGACCGCAGTTAAGCATGACATAGTGTGTTCTCCTTAAAAACCCATCGAACCATTTCCAGTGGTTTGTTGGGAGTCAGTTTGTGCGTCACCGCCCCAGCCGTGATCAAATTTATTGACCTCTCCCATCTTTTTTAAATGATTTCCCTGAGGGCTAGATGTCGCCGGGTTCAAATGCTTCGACTTTGGCTGAAACGGATTCGTTTGCGGATAAGCAGCATTGACAGTGCCTCCCGGTTGAATCAATGGAGCCGCAGAAGGTTGCACCGGTTGCTGGGATTTTCCACTTGCCGAACTACTTTGTAAGCATGACATATGTGTTCTCCTTAAAAACCCATCGAAACATTTCCAGTGGTTTGATTTGAGTCAGTGACCGTGGACAACCCCTTCAACTGACTGCCGATTGCTAGGGCTTGATTTAATGCTTGGTTTTCCTGCGACTGCGCTTGATTCACAGCACCGCTCTGGAGGCCAAGCTGCTGCGAGTAGTCCGCCTGCTTGTTCGCCTCTTGCTGGGCATAATTCTGTTCGGCAATGTTTTGAGCTTGGGTGTAGGCCGTGTTTTCCAAACCAGCCACTTGACCGGTCACATCCGCCGCACTCTGCCGCGCGGCCTGTCCTGCCGCCGCTTGTGCGCCGCTTGAGTCAAGCATTCCCGCTGATTGTGCGCCGCCTTGAATCTGCGCTAAAGCATTCGCAAACGATTGCTGCCCGGCCAACTCAGTCGCGCCCACCGCTTTGGATAAGGCTGGGTTGTTCACTGGATCAAACGCTCCGGGAGTCGGTGCGGCTGAAAAAATACCGTTCAAAGTGTTATTCACCAAATCCGTCGAAGCAGTTTTTTCCGCCCCTCCCGAAGGATCGTACTGGTTTACTGCCGCGACGCCCTTCGGCGCGAAACTCTCAAAGAAGGGAACCGACCACTCCGGCATATTGTTCACATTGGTCGTTCCACTCGAACTTGACATTCCACCAGATACGCAACTCATTGTTGACCTACCTTGTCGTTTCGTTGTTTGAGAGCCTCCGCAATCGCATACAACTGTGTGCTGAACTGCTGTTGTTTTGCCTGTCCGCCGAGTAGGTAAGCCACGGCGAGCGGCACTTCGGTATAAAGTCGGTACGCCAATTCATGTCGCGGGCGACCGTTGCTGTACTCCCACGCCTGAATCACATTCGCAATGGTTGGAGCGAGCATAACTTTCGCATTCTGGTAGAACGTGTTCGTCGGCCATTTCAACAGAATGTTGGAAAGGCACGAGTTCATAATCGCCACATCCACCTTGTCGCCATCCAAAACGTGATCCCACGTCGAAGAAAGATTGAACAAATCAATCAACCACTGCTCCACTTCGGCGTTCCCCGCGCAAAGCTCATGGATGACTGCGTAAAAATCCAAATGAATTTGAGACGGCTGGTAAGCCTCTCGAACCGCCCGACGGATGTTTGTATTGTATTCCGGCTCGGTCTTCTCAAAAATCATATTCACCCGGAAGGTTTTCAACAGATGATACCGCTTCCGATTAAACGGAAGGTTGAGGTGGTTGTAAATCCGCGCCATTACTGACTCATCATCCAACTGATCAAAGTTCACGGAATACCCGCGAGTTCCAATCAAATCACTGCAAAGCTCTAATTTGTCCGAATAGAACCGGATTTGATGCTCGGTAAGCTTTCGGTCGGGGAAAGCGTGGTTGTAACTGGTGAGGCATTCATCGGCAGGGCGGTGAACAAACAACCACGGCGCATCGGGGAATAACCCGTTAATTTGCTCCCACGAAGTGAGCAGGGCGGCTCCACAATCGCCCACCGACTTAAATTCGCGGTCGGAGAGCTTGTTTTGATACTGCTCCAACCCGTCCACCGTAGCCACCGCTTCATGGTAACAGATCGCCTCCCCATCGCTGAAAAGATTAGAAAGCCATGTCGAGCGTGTCCGACAAAGCCCAGCTATGAAAAATTGTTTAGTCATGCCACTTACTACTGCAACTTTCGGGCCGAGTTTTGTTAAAAGCTGTTTATGACGTTCCATTTGATCCAAAGGTTGTTCTGCACGCAGAGGTAAAGCGTGCCAGATTGATAAGCCACATCTCCCGCCGTTCCTGCGCCTGTGCTGGTCGCCGGTGGCGTAGGAACTAGGCGCAAGGTGGTGGCTTCAATTCGGTTTAAGTCCGTCCAAATGTTGTTATGTTCATCCCGCAAATCCTTCAATAACCGTTGCGGAGGAAGGACATCCTTAAACGGTGCTTGCTGGGGGGTGCGTAACCCGGTCATTAGTGTTGCCCTCGCGCTCGAAAACTCGGCGCATACGAACCTAACGAGAAAAATCCACCCACCTTTTTGAAAGTAATCTGAAACCACCGACCGCTAACCGTAAAATCAATCCGCGCCGGCCCGTAGCATTGCCCCACTAATTGCGGAACCGCATTCTGATCATTGATTTCATCAAAAGCGGTCACGTACACCTGCAATGGTGCTTCCGTGTTCGGAATCGGTAGCAGGTCAACCCGCAAGCCGTCCATGATTTTATAAACACTCTCATCACCGAAATCTATCAACCCGCTTGTCAGGACTGCCGTATTCGTGCCGGTAACACCCGCCGGTTCGTACAGGTAGAGAAAGCCTCCCGAATCTCCGACATAGCTCTTCTGGTCAAGCTGCGTCTCCGGTTTGACCCACGGAGTATCGCCGCCATCTACCCATGTCCCTGACTGAGAATCCCAAGTCTTATTTAGGGAAGGGGGGAGCGACATCTCTGCGGCAGTAAAAGGAAAGTCACGAGTATAAAACGCATCGTTGTCGAGGTCGTACACCAATGCCTGCGCGGGGCTGCCATCCAGATTCCAGAACCCCGTCCAAATAATTTCTTTCTGATTCGGATTCCAAAAACCCCAGCACTCGCTCAAACGTGTTTGGTCAATCTGTTGCAACCACCAATTCCACACCCGATCCCCCATTGCGTGTGGTGTTCCGTCAAAGGTGTAAATGTTGTCATTGCCAATAAAATAAAGCCGGTCGCCTTGCTTATCGCTCACCGTGATTACGCTGGCTCCGCTCGGCGTTCCGGTTCGGCTGCTCACCTGCTGCCGTTGATAAACTAATTGCCCGCTCACGTAGGTAACGGCATGAATCGAGGCCTGTTTGAAAATAATCAGGTAATCACCCAGCTTGCGTAACGCCATCACGGATGAGTTCTCACCCGGCACCAAGAAACTCCGCGCTTCATGCGTCAAATCTACTGTATTCCAATACTGAGTATTTCCCAACGCACTCCCCATGACCGATTGCGGCAAGTCCGAGCCACCGCCTAACCCACCGACAAGCAGATGGTTTTGGTAGTCCGTAATGTATCTCCCCACTGGAACATTGCCGGCGGTTAGAATTGACGGATCAAGCCCCGGAGGTTTTACCGCCGTCAACGGCACAAGGTTCCCGTCTGCCCCTTGAATCCACTGGATCGGGTCTGTGCCATTCGTAAAGTAAGCGTTATTCAGAAGTGACGCCATCTCCCAGCGATAGATTCTAGTCCCATGAAAATCCGCTGTGTTCAGCCTTGTCAGAGACTCCCCATCGTTTTTTACCTTGTAAAGCGACTGATTGGTTCCCACAATCATCATCGTGGAATCAGAGAAAAACGGAGCCATTTTGATAAAGGTCAATGCCCCGTCAATAGTTTGCACCAATGCGGTGACGCCACCCACCATCTCAATCCGCCCCTTGAACGAGCGCACATTGCTCGCCACCGCCCAACTTCCTTGCGGCAACTCCCATTCCGGTACGGTCGTGACAATCCCCTTAATCGGGCTACCCACACGCAGGGATGTAAACCGGGTTGCCATGTTATCAATTCAACTTGAGAAAGGTCATCGAACTGCCAGCTTTTAAGTAAAGATTGACAGCAGATTTTTTGGCTTGGCTCCACACGAGCGAAAAATCATTTGTCGCTGAATTTAGGTTGAACAGCGTCCCTTTGAAGTGAACAAAAGTATAAAACGCAGCTATAGAATCATCGACCATGATATTACAAGTTGTAGATAGTATATTTGTTCCGAAAGCGGCTTGCTGTGCATTCGTCCAATAAGAAGGATACCGTGCAAACCAATTCCATTGCGTGAGAATAAACGAATCAATAGATTCTTGAACATTAAATCTGAAATTTGTTCCTGAAAAAGCGATTTCAATAAACCCACTATTGACGGCATTGGTTTGTGAAAAATATAAATTCCCTTCCACCAAGTAAGTAGCGTTGCTTTCCATCGTAAAACTTAAATCCGGATCCACTGCGGCATAATTTGTGATGTTGGTAAAATTGCTCCTTACTGTATCGTTACTTTTCACCAAGCAGACAGGGGTTTTAACTCGGCTTGTAAATGCGGTGACGTTGGAGTTAATGATAGTCTGAACGTAAGTGGTGACTGAGTTCGTATCAAACGGAGGAACATTGGTTGAAATTAAAACGGTGTTACTGCCGCTGCCGCCTGAAAACAATTGAAAGTTCGTTCCGTCAAAGACTGTTTTATAGAATTGATCAGCCACAATCGCGCCAGTCGTCAACGCATTGGTTCCAATAATGATCGGAACCGCACCAATCGGGTAGCTGTTCCCGTTCAAAACCTGTAAAGTCGTCGCCCCGGAGTTGTTGTATGCCGCTTTGAAAGTGAACTCCATGCCTGCGTCGTAATTGGTGTAGGTAAAGGGAACACTTAATTGAACAGCATTGGCCACACCTGAATCCACCGCAAACAACCGAATCTCGCGCCCATCCAAGTAATGCCCCCGGTTCGACCAGTCAATAATCGCCGCCTTCAGAGTACGAATCTGCGCCGCACCATCGCTGTACGAATCGTTGTTGAATGGGCGAGAGGGATCAATGTTGACCAAACCCGGTGCCGTATAGTTTAGCTGACCATGCGCCAGCACCGCTGTCATAATCCAAATACTTCCAATGAGTCGTGCGATTTTCATTTTACTTTTCTCCATTCACGAAGCCACGGCGATGGGTTGCTTACCCGCTGGACGAGTGGAAAGCGGAGGCTAAGACACCCTTTCCAGACAACAACCCACCGCCGATAAACCTCGATTTTTTGTTTAACCCTTAGCGGAGTCCACGCCGGCGTGCAATGCGACCGCCAACTTGACGAGCGCATCCTTCTTGGCTTCAGGCGCGTACTTCCCGCCCTTCTTCTCAATGATCAATTTCAGAGTTTCTTCATCCAATTCTTCAAAAGCCATCGTCTTGGCTTTGGTGATTTCGCGCTTCTGAATGCTGGTGAGCCGGTCTTGCCGGTTCCAAATCCCACGAGTGCCAACTGTTTTCTGAACCTTGCAGTCCTTGAATTGTTGGCTGTCCTCGATGATTGTCGCGAGTTCTTCCGCCGTGCTATCACGGAACGTGCCATCGTCCTTTTTCTGCTTCACCATCGTTTGCAGAAACTTGTTTCCCGTGTCCAATGTTCCAAACACCAACCCGGTCAAGTCATCCTTTTGAGGGGTGAAGTTAAGCATCCCGTTATCCGTCGCGATGCCATAGCTGCCACTTGCTGCTTCATATACTTTTGCCATTGCTACTCTCTCCGCCTTTCTTTTTTTTGGTTGTGAGAAAGGGCGGCTCCGGTGAAGGAACCGCCCCAGTCTCAGTTGATTAGTTGCCCCATTCAGACCAGATGAACGCCGCTGTTACGTTGGTGTTGACACTTCGAGCCGAGATTGGCCCGTTATATCCTTCCCCAAGAAACAACTGCTCACCGGTTCCCGCCGGGATGGTAATATCTGCAACATCATTGGTCGTGTACTTTGAGCCTAACCTCAGCCCCAACTGACCGGGGCCGCTGTTATAGACGTTGACGGATATGCGGAACCCCGAACCAGCCGAGTAAGAACCAATGACTGCTGTGACATTGGTCGCGTCTAACGACGCAACCGCTGTCAAATTGGTTCCGTGACTGATTCCGACGATTCGCCCTTGAGCTTCGACTTTGGGAGCCAAGCAAAGAGCGACGATAACGCAGACGACCATTGCGACTGCGCTGATGATTTTGAATGCTTTCTTCATTTTTAGATTTCCTTATGTTTATGTTTTGGTTGCAGGGCTGGACGGGGTTTAGTCCAACCAGCCCTGTTCACCATGTTGTTTAGGCTTCTGTTCCGAGCGAGGAGGCTCCATGCAGTAACATGCAGGACTTCTCTTGGATTCGGAGGCCGAAGTCCGTATAGATGTCCCCGATGGTTCCGTCGGTCGTGAGTCCGTTTTCTGGAGTGAGTTTCCGCTCCAGCATCCATTGACGGGTCTTGGTCTGCTGATCGCGGGTCGTCACGATTTCCAGTGCCGCCGGGTCAATAGCCGCCATGACATCGGAGCAGTTGTTTGAGAGGTGATCCACAATCATCAGTTTCCACGTCTTCCCGCACATCCGGAAGGAGGTGATGTTGATGTTGAGAATGTTCTCATACACCGGCGTGATGTTGCCCTTATTGAACACGGCGCGATCAAACAACTCGCTACCGAGCCGGCTGACAAAGAGCCAAACGGTGCTGGAACGCATAAACCGGGTTCCCTGCGTCATCGCCGTCCGGAGCTTGTTGATCGTGAACTGATTACTGCCGAACCCGCTGACGTTCGTGGTAATCATGTTCATGACGCCGCCGGTCTTGTACAGGGTGTTCCCTTGCGGGCCGGTGGTCTGCGCTTTGGCGTTGAACCACAAACCACGGTCAATCCCGCGCTTGTGTTCGTACATCGCCTGTTCGCGGTTGTGATAACCGCGTGCGCCGCCGTAGAACTTCACGGTCTCAACCCATCGGCTTTGACCGTAGGTGTCCCAAGCGTTTTCGGCAAAGTTCGTGACTTGTGCCGGAACGCGCGAAACAACCGACGGACGCTGCGCCAATTCCTCGACCGCCGCCGAACCGAGATTCGGAATCGAACCCACGGTAAAGCCGGTGTTGTTGTCGAGGGTGACTTGACCGGTCGCGTAATTGACCGCCGTGACTAGGGCCACGGTCTGCCAATCCACGCGCAAGGTCAAACCGGGGCGAATGTACTTCACGTCATCCGCCGAAACGGTGATGTTCACACCGTCATTGGCTTGCGTCACCACGGTCACATAACCGGGGTCTTGGTCTTGAATGTTGATGCGGAACTCACGGTCGTCAACCGTCACGCGGTTGAGAGCCATAAGCAGCGTCAAGATTGTGGTTTCTTCGGGGCGGTACTTGAAAATCTCATTCGAGATGTCCAGTGGCCGCATCCCTGCTGGGGTTGTCGTCAGATATGCCTGACTGTTTACTGGTGCTGGCATTGTATTTTCCTCATGTCTTTCTGCTCAATCGTTCAGCGGGATTCGGGTGCTTACCTCAAATCGGGCCGGGTCGTGCGCCTGTGAGCGCGGAGATGCCGGCAAGGTCGGTAACACTTCCACCCTTGCTACCATTCCCCATGTCAACGTAAGTCGGTTCTGCGCCGCCGCCGGGGATTGCCCCGAATTGAAGTTTGCCGGTAATATCATTCCGACCTGCTTCAAACGACTTGACTTGAACCTCTTTCAGGATTTTACCGAACCGATTGACCTCGGCTAATGCTCGCAACACCTTGAGCCGGGATTCCCCACGGATTGCGCCCTGTAAGGGACGGCCATCCGGGGTGTGCGTCGGGCCAAGCAACGAGTTCCACGCCGAAACCGCCGGCTTGTAGTAGGTCTCATAATCCGGAGACTTCTTGAGTTCCGTAATAAACCCTTCCACGAGCCGCTGATTTTGAGCGGTTTCTTGCTGTTGTTGCTGCTGACGGTAAAACGCCTGCTGCTGTTCCTGTTGTTGACTGGCGAGCTTCCAAGCGGATAAGTCCGTATCCAGCTTTCGCCGCGCGGCAGGATAGCCTTCAATTTCTTGCAGCTTCTCATCGAAAGTCAGTTCGTCGCCCGGCTTCACCGTGTTGACGTACTGCTCCATCCATGCGCGTTCGAGTGCTTCTCTGGTATCTGCGACCTGAGCATTCACCGGAACCACCTTCAGGCCAACTTCGGCTAAGGTAGATTCAAGTTCGAGCTGTGGTACAGCACGGGCAAACTCGACCACTGCATTGGCAGTTGGTCGTATATTGCCGCTTTGCGGGTCTTTGATAAACCGCTTACTGATTTCGGAGACACCTTGCTTGTAGGCTTCAACCTCTTTTCGGAGCGTGCCGATCTCTTGCGACCGCCGCCCGATGAACGACTGAGCGTTTGTTAATTGTTGTTCCAGAGATGCCTTACCATCCGGGTTGATGACTTTTGCCATCTGCTCCGGAGTGGTGGGTAACTCTGCTTCTTGGGTTGCAGGAGTGGTCGGAGCGGGAGCCGTAGGCAAGGCCAACGCGCCAATCTCTTGCAGGTACTCTTCACCGGGGAGCTTGGCGGCTCCTGCGGCTGGGTCTGCTTGTCCATCCGGTGCGGTCTGACCGGCGGGTGCCGGAACCGTTCCGTCTGGCGATGCTGCCGGAGTAGCTTCGGGCGCAGGCTCAAGTTGCCCTTGTAGTGCGTAGTCACCTAAAACGGAAACCGCTTTAGCGGTGACGGACGGTTCTACAACCTGAGTGGGTGTACCGGTGGGCTGAGTTAGCGGCGACGGTGAAGCCGCCGGCTGAGTCGGAGCCGGTTGCGCGGGTGCTGCCACTGTCGGCATAGTTGCTGTATCTGCCATTTTCGATTTCTTTCTTCTCCGCCATTCTTTCTTGGTTTTGAAACAGACTCGCGAGTAAGGGCGAGCTACCTGCTTCGTGATTGCTCACTGCCAAATTGGTAGCGGGAGATGAAGTTGAATCATCAGTCTCCTGCGTATGAAGCAGGCGTGTTACCGGGTTACACCATCCCGCAGTCTTAAATTTTCAATGCAACGCCGCCGGACGGATTGCCGCCGGCTTCTCGCGCTGCTCACGTTGTTGCTCTTGTTGCTCCACGGTTCGCATCAGATTTTCCGCTTCATTCCCAGCGTGAATCAATTGGGCAACCTGTGCAAGTGCGTCCTGAACTCCTTGAACACGGCCTTTCAATTCAATCCCTTTCGGCCCGGAGAACTCCCCGACATCCATCCGCACTAAGCTCTCCTTATGCCCCCGCACCACTTCCGCTAAATGCTCCCGAAACACCTTCCACTGCGGTAACTGCACAAGCTCCAAAACCGAGTCCCGCAACGCAACTCGCTGGCGTAATACCTCGTCCGGAATCTCCGTCGCCACATCTCCTGACTTGCCGCGCATCAATCGCCCTGCCGCCGCTGTCAGTTGTGGTAAAAACCTCATTTAGTTTCCGCCGCTATCTCCGCCACCAAGCTGGCGGGCAATCATGTCTGACTCGCCGCCCCCGCTGCCGAACTTTGGCAAGCTCTTAGTGTTGACATTCAATCCGGACGGCTCCGCCGCCACCACCTTGAGCTTCGCTCCGCATTGCGGACAAGCGCAGCCACCTCTTAGATCGGCCTCCAATGGAGCAGGGGAGGGTGTTGGTTCGTCTTGCAATCTTGGATTTGGATTTAGATTAGGCATGTTTTTCCTTTGGGTTAAATTATAGAACCGCTGTGGCCACGCGCTTACGGACTTTGTTCGTTAAAGCTGGCCCTTTACTGATGATGCTTCGGGTGTTCACCTTGCCCGCGCTGCCTTGAAAGTTTCCCTTTGGGCCTTTGCAATGTTTACAATCTGCAACCCGCGTTTGTCCGAGGATATAGTTCGGGCCTTTGTATTCAGGTTTTCCCATTGTGCTATTCCACTACTGCAACTTCCGGGCCAAGCGACCAGCTACGGCATATTGACTACCGCCTTGTCATACGTCTCCCACGAAATCCCAAGCTGACGGCAAATCAATTTCTCAATCTTGGTGGCAAATTTATGCTGCCGACGGTAGGGGGCTTTCGGGTGATTACCGGGTTCGGCTGTGCTGGAGTGTTTACCCACTTCTCGATCCTGCTCAAATTTTATATCAAAGTCCGAAACTTCGGCATCTGTAATCCCTTCTCTCAGGCAAAGGTACGCCTCAATCAATTCGTGGACAGCAACCATGAACTCGTAATCCGCATTATTCATCTTGGAAACACGGACATCCAAGCGAATGCAATCTTTGCCATCTAAAAACGGAATCCAATCACCGACCGTCGGGTATCTGTGGTTCTTGTGATCAATCGGATAAACCAACAAGGAAGGCATCTGTTTTTGAGTTTTCATTAAAATTCAATCCCCAATTCTGCCGCCTTCTCAAAGGCGTCTTCGGCCTGCTTCACCGCCGCTTCTTGAATGTCCACATCATGTCCAGAAATCATTTTAGACACTTCCTTGATCGTCGCTTCGCACTCTTTCAGGCTCTCACCCGTTGCGATAACGTCACCGATCTCAATGCTTTCGTGAGGCTGGGGCGCAATCCACAATTCGTCATTCACCTTGACTGCGTTAGAAAACGCCACATATGGCCATGCTTCCTTCTCGACATCCACCTTGACCCAATGTTTCGCAGCGTAAGGACAATGTATCCGCGCCAGCACAGCATATTTTGCCGTCGGTTCAGGAACCACAAGCCGACCTTCCGCGCCGGCGTAGATGATTTCGGATAGATTCGACCAGAGCTTGCCGTAACACGGGCCGGGCGGGATCGGCATCCGCACTGTCATGTCAATCAAGTAGCCCTTGCGGTCATCCTCAGCCACGCGAAGCTCGTTCGAATAGAACGTCGCGCCGCCTAACTTCTTAAACGCCGGAGCCACCCCCGCGTTGCAATCTCGAACGGTTTCCCACAAATCAGGATAATCAAACACCCGCCCAACGTAGCCGCAGTCTTTAACCTCAATCCCAGCTAACACCCGCGACGGGTACTCCCCATTGATTACCCACGTGTCGCAACCAATCTCAACACCATCAATCTTTTCTTCCGCCAAAAACTTAAACTCTTCACGGAACGGCCCTAAACCATTCAGCAAATCAATCTTCAACGTCTCAAAATTGGCCGCCTTGAATGTTTCGCGGAGTCCGCGATAGCGAGACAGCTTGATAAAAGTCTCCGGATGCTTGGCGCAATACCTTTCCAGTGCTTCCATGCCAGTGATCTGTTCGGTTCCCGGTGTCGGCATTCCTCTATGACTTTGCAGGTTGCGAATCAACCAGCGGTCGAGTTCTAATTTCTCCGAATCTCCAGCCCCCCACACTCGCCGCCCTAGCCGCCGCTGTTCATTTGCCCAACTTCCAAAATAATTGTCCGGACAAATAATCAGTTCAGTGTCGTCTAGGTAGTCGTCAAGGTCTTCCACCCGCTCAATCTCGTTAAAGCCTGAGCCAATGGCCGCACCCTTAATGTCCGGGAAAGCCGTCGCCCACGGCGTCCAGTAGCGCACCTTGCCAAAATCTTGCGCCAGCCGTAACGCCAGCCAGAGGTTTAACCCGTGATCAACCAGAAGGCAGGATTTTTTGGAAAAATCCATCACCGCTCCGGTACCCCGCCGGGACTGCGTGGAATCTTGGTCGCCATCCCGCCAAGCCCTTTCAAGCTTTCCAGCGCGTGTTTCTTGTCGTTCTCGCTCGACTTGTGCGCGTTCTGTAAGCCGATTTGTTCCGGCTTGGAAGCTCCACCAACTCGCGACGGGATTAAGCCACCAGCCTTTTCAAGCTGCCGTTGTGCATCGGGCGGTAAATCTTTGTACTTCATGGAAGCAACCACCGCCGGCGGTGGGTGCGGTTGCGAATCCATCATCGCCTTTTTCTTCGCAAATTCCTCGTCTGTGAGTAAGAACCGCTCGGCGGAGTCCAAGCCCAAGCCTTCCACAATCTCGCGCCAGAGTTCTTGCTGCTTAATCCTCGGCGCAACCTCCGGCATCGCCTGAGCCATCTGCCCAGCCTGCGCCAGTAATGACGCGCGAGTCTTAGTGTCCACCGTCCGGTTGACACCCAACACCTCCACATGCCACCGCCCTTGAATGTCTTCCGGAGTAACCTCCACCCAATCCTTGAAGCCACGAGCCATTAAAACCTTGTTTTGTCCGATAATCTTGAGCTTTTGGGGGACAGTCATCACCTGCTGGATGTCAGCGCAAATCATGTTCAGCCCGTCTTCGATCCCCTGCTCGGCCATCAAAGCGGTAAAACTCTTCGCCTGATTCGAGGCCGAGAGAAGCTGTTGAATCCCGCCTAACGTCTCCGTTCCTTTGCCTAATCCAGAGTCACCAGCAATTCCCCGCGAATAGTCCGGCGTCGCTCCCACCTTCGCAATGCTCAATCGCGCCCGTTCCATTGATTGCCAAACATCAGGCGGAACATTCGGTGCTTTCCAGTCTAGTATGCCTGCCACGCGCCCCACACGAATGCGCTTGCCCGGCTCACGAGTCAAATCCGCCAAATCCTCCACACCAGCATCATGCTCAACCAAAGTCATCGGATTACGCTGCTGCTCCATCATATCGGCGGATAGGTTCGTCAGGACGTTGAGCTTGCCCTGCAAATCTTCCAATTGCTCCGGAATCCCTCGCGCCTGCCAAACCTGTGGTGAACGCGGCTTAAACTTAATCTCCGAATACGGTTTCAGCCCGTGGTAATGTGGGTTCGCCATCTCTTTGAGTAGAAACTTGCGATCCCCAATAATCATAATCTTATCGCAGCCGTAACCCAGTGGGCCGGATTCGCTATAAATCAACAATTCGGCATACTTCACCGCATTCTGCCCGTACACCTCATTTCCACCACCGCGTACATCATAACCAACCGCCGCCAACCGCTCGTAAAGGTCAAAATGTCTTTCCGACCACTCGCCTAAGGCGTAACCTTCCGTCCGATCCAGCGCGAAAAAGCCTTCCATCTCTTCGGTGTGTTGGTAGCCGGCAATCTTTCCCAACGCCTGAACTTCCCGCAGCGGAAGGATTAACCGCTCGATGAAGTACGGCATCTCCTGAATGGTCGCACCGGTCGCCGCCGGGTAGCAATCAAAGCGCGAAATCACCCGCGACTTCGGCCATGCTTCAAAACTTTGAATCGTCTCGCGCTTCAACCCAATCTTGATACCGTATTCGGAACCGGCAATGATTGGAACATTGCGAGTCGTCCGTACCATCTTCGGTTGGACAATGTGCCGCTCTACGCCATTGCCAAAAAAGGTCGCCTCTTGCGCCTGATAGAACTTCGCCATCTTGTACTTGACGTGTTCGTTCAAGACGTAACCCATCACCAACTGCATCATCTCGCGCTCGACTTGGCCTTGATCATCCTTCGCCTTGACGTTATGCACCACGTCTTTAGCGAAAATCGGAGCCATAATTGTCTCAATGTTTTCCCATGCGACATTGGAAGTCTCTGGCTCAAAGAACCTCGACCAAAACGGCCAATCCCCCGGCAGAATGCTATTCACCTGCATCCAGTGGCCGAGCGCAGCCTCCTTAAACGACCGATCAAACCGCTCCGAGACTGCCATCCGCTCCAAAACGTATTTCACCCGCGCATCTTCTTGAACCCGATTATTGCGCGGAGCCGTTAAAACAGTCGCGCTCAACGTGGAAAATGAAGCCTCCGGACCGTCGCCGGGGGCTGTAACAGGGGCAGCATTGAGTGTGGTGGTAGGCATGTTTTATCTCAAAGATTCGGCTTGAGCTTGTGGCGGTGGATTAACCAACAGAGCCATGCGCTCAATCGTGAGGGGTGTCCAAGACAACCGATTTTGCACTGCTCAAAAAACGTAAAATACGTCCAACGATAGCCATGTGTAAATTCCACCAACTTAGCCTGACGCTTCAACCCTCCCACTGTAATCCGCCTCGGCAAGGGCAACGCCACCGCCAGAATTAGCAGACCAAACAGCTTCACAGCGACCTCGCGATAGATTCTTGCTGGTTTAATACTCCGCCACTCCCGCCACCAGAGACGCGCGGACGCTTATTCGTCGGAACAACCGAAGAAGGGCGGGGGAACTTCCGCTTGCGATTCGGGATTTTAGTGCGGTATTTGACTGTCGGTTTACTCATCTATGTATCAACTACTGCAACTTCCGGGCCAAGCGCGACAAGGGTTTTCCTTGCTGGGATATATCCTAAAAACAAGCTAGCTCTTTTGAGCTAGCTTCCTACGGGATAACTTAGGCGGAAGAGGAAACCCTTACGCGCCTATATTGATTTACCGAGATTCCACCGGCGTTGCGGAGTGTAAGACTGTTGCGGACGTTTTGCGCTGCTTCCCCACGAAGTCGGATTCAGGTTCGGATCGCCCACAATCGGCTTTGCCGCTTGCGCCATAGCGTTGCGATTGGCTTGGCTGCTGGGCATTACTGTGCCGCCAACAACTCTCGCCCCGACTCCGCCACTGGCAGCACGCTTATCTAGTCCAATCACATTCCAAGTCATGTATGACCAGCAATCTACAACGTGGTCAAACTCGCCATCTTTGACGGGCAAGCCATCCTCGCCACGATGATAACCCCCGCGTAACGCCGCCAATAACTTCGGGCAACCCGTTGGATCAACCTCTAGGCTCCCAGACGATATTATGGATTGAGAAACATCCAGACGAGTATCTACCGCCGCCACGCTCGTTTTAACGATAATACCATACGCCGCGCAAACCTGAATGGAACTTTCACCGGTCTTGTCAGAACGCTGGTGGCCGGCGGGATCACCGTAGTATTCGACGATGGCTCGCGGAAAGACACGCGCCACATACGGCAGTAGGTAATCTTCGAGAAAATGCCCGATTGTGACGTTGTTGGCGATCGTTTCCTTTAAAACGTGCATTCGCAGTTGTACCGGCTTGCCGGATTCACCCGCCAGAGGCTCAATCTGGCTGAAGGTTGCCGCTGTCTCAGTAAAACCGAAATCCAAACCGACAAAGACTTTCAACGACGGATCGTAAAGCTGTGGAATCGCTGAAATCTTCTCCGTGTCGCAAAAAACCGGCAAACCCGCCGGTACGGCAAAATCTACTTCCATTTCTCGGTTCCACTTTCTCGTGCTGTAAGAAGGCCGCACCGCATCGAACCAAGCTCGACCCTCCGCACCGGCCGGGTCTTTCTCCGTATCTGCACTGTAATGGATTCGCAAATGCCTAAACGCATTGTAATCCCACGCCTGCAAGCCCTTTGCGAGGATTTGCATTGGTGGATTTTCCTGACCCACTGGAGCCGCCGCCGAATCATCTAAGGCTCCATACCCAAGCCGCCAAAAGAAATTACGCCCATTGGCGCTCGAAACAATGTTAAACCGTCCGCCGGCACCGACGCAGGGTAGGGCGGCAGCATAGATTTCATCCTGCCCAGACTGAAACGCCGCCTCATCCCAATTGATTCCAGAGTAAGTAAAGCTTCGCAACTGGTTCGCTGCATCCGCCGCGCGACCACGTTCCGCCGCTATTGCCTCAATTCGACTGGTCGGAATCGCGCTCTCCGCATCATGAAACACCCGCAACTCGCCCTCCACAAATTCCACAACCGGCTTTTCCCATTCCGAGGGTATCTCTTGGTAAATGTACTGCAACCGGCTTTGCAGGTGATCACTAGCGTCCGCAAAAGTCTTGCATATCCACGCCACCCTCTGACCGCGATTCTTCAAAACCCAATGCAACCATAACGCCGCCAACAGCCATGTGATCAAGATTTGCCGGCTTTTCTCAATCCTCAGCCTCCGATTGCGCTCCCACTCTCGTACTGTCATCTGCAGGTAAGCCTTGTCAGGGAAACGCCGGCGCGGATCAAGACCAGTTGTTTTCGCCAGCTCATCGAATGTGTAGCAGCAATCGCGCACGAACTCCCACGGATCATCGGGTATCGGCTTCCGAATCGCCGGCTTAATCTTTGTCGCCGCCAAAAAAGTATCAGCGATGACTTTGTTGACCGTAAGTTTCGATGTCTTGAGCGAGAGCGGCATGATGTTCCTCCGGCACGTACTTCATTAAGATTGGCGCAATCTGCTGAACCACTAAGATTACAACTTGGTTGGCATCTTCCCCCTCCTTCAAATACTTGCCCAACTTCAAACATAGTTCCGTAGCTCGAAGTTGGATTGCATTATCCGGGACACTGAGCGCATCCTTGCCGGCGACAGTCTGACAGTCTAGCAATTCAGAAAGCTTTCGCCCAAGCCTAATCTCCGAGATTTTACCCTTCTGCAATAGCCTCGCATTATCAGGGTTCCGCGCAATCGTCCTAAAGGTTCGACAGCCTTGCTTCTCAGCCACGGACTTGGAAGCCCCTGCCATCAACAAAGCCTTACGCTTGGAACCAGTCTTAGCGTACCCAATCGCAGCCTTATGGTGCATAATTTCAACGGCCTGTGAGACGCCTTGCATTTCTACATCATCCGACAGGTTTTGCTTAAAAGCGTGTTTGGCGCATGTTTTTGCATAAATCAGCCCTCTAAAAGCCCCGTATAGCCATTCTGAGAAAGATTAACGCTAGTTGGTAAGCAGTTTTTAGAACAATGAAAAAACATTCTGTACTTCTGCCGAAAGGCGCGGTCACACGTCGCTGGTTAAACCAGAACCACCCACATGCCGAACCGCTATCTAATGGATTCATCTCGTGGATTCATAGTCCTCCTCCCTCAAAACGTCAAACACTTTCTGTACTGAGGTTTTGGATAATACTTGAAAATAAATCTTGCGTAGTCTTAGGTAAGGGTGTAGATTCTCACATATCAGGACAGCAGTATGACCAGCACTAACCAAAACTCTAAAGCAACTCGTATCGGTGGCATGACCTTCCGCAAGGCTGGTTCACGTCCTGATACAACGGTGTCGCCGGTGCGGGTTGCGAATCTCAAGGAAGGTAAAGTTATGAATACCAACAATGTCCGTCAACGAGCGGTGACCAAAGCAATCGTTAGTTACATCAACCGTGGTTATGTTTGCCCAGTTTCGATTATTGAATCAGTCAAAATCGCTCATGATGCCAGTAGCGTTAAAGCCGCCCTAAAAAACCTCTACCGCCTTTTTCCTCAAATGCGCCCGGAGGCCAAGTAATCATGCCCCTCAACCCAACACTCCAAGCCAAGCACCTACGCCAGTTACGCACCTGCTTAGAGCGTGCGCAACGCGACATTCAACGGACGTTGCGCGAGTATAACTGCCCATCGTATGCCGACGATAAATTGACCGCAGTTTGTGACACCATCTTGGCTACCTTAGAGGCGACAAAGTGAACCACTGTAAGGCCATGTTCGTCGGGCTGGCTACGTTGCTGGTGATGCTTGGCACGTCTGCAATGGCCGATGATATTAAGCTCCTGAAGGCGTTCCGGGTTGTCGAATCGTCTAACAACTACCAAGCCATCGGTGATAATGGTAAATCATGGGGTGCGTACCAGTTTCACGCCGCAAGATGGCATGAGGTTAGCAAGGCAAGCTACCGCCACGCCACGAATGCCGAGCAAGACGAAGCAATGGTCAAGGAAATCAGCATCGGTCTTAGAATCGCCCACCAGCGCGGGATTGACCCGGTGAGCGCGGTGGCGAGCTTGCACCACGCCGGTCACGTGACGCTTGACGACGTGGTTTATATCGCGAAAATTAAAAAAGCGTTAGGAGAAAAAATATGAGTACCTACGAAAAAGGCCGCTGCGAAATATGTGGGTGTGCAACCACGATTGAGTCAGGTTGTGCGCCGATTTGCGGGTCGTCTCTTTGCGAGTCAGAATGGGACATCCGTCAGGCCGAAATTGAGAGCGGCGAGGAACCGCTTGACCCGCCGGAAAAGAAATTATTGACGCAAGACGAATTATTAGCTAAGCTCCCAAAAGAGTAAGTCTTGTGAATAAAAAATCTCAAACTTTAGGCGGCGGGTTAAGAATGTCGTACCGTACACGCGAGCTGAATTGCACCGAGTTACTTGGTGGTTTTGTGAGCGACTTGATAAACTTACCGCCGTCTAATCAACTTCGCCCCGCCAAGATTCACAGCGAAACATACCTAATACCTCCCACCCTATTATGGCGGGTGCTTTCAAAAACCAACCAACACGAAAGGCAGCATGAATAAATCCGATCAGCTAGACTTGCTCGCTACCGCATTAGCAGTAGCACAAGGTCAAATCAAAAACGCTAGTAAAGACTCCAAAAACCCCTTCTTTAAGTCAGCCTACTCTACGCTAACGAGTGTGCGCGATGCAATCAATGATGTGTTTACGCAGAACGGCCTAGCAATTACGCAGTTGCTTGGTAACGATGACCACGGCGTTACCGTTGAAACTGTCTTGCTCCACAAGTCAGGTCAATGGCTGTCCGGCGTGGTGAGCGTGCGGCCAGTCAAAGACGACCCGCAAGCACTTGGAAGCGCGGTGACGTATGCGCGACGGTATTCACTGTCTGCGATTGCTGGCATTGCCAGTGAGATTGACGATGATGGGGAGGCGGCGATGGCGCGGGATGCACAGAAGCCGCGAGACACAAAGACGGCCACACCGAAGTCAACGCCGCCCCCTGTCGCGTTAGCCAAGCCGGTTGAGCAACCTAAAGCCGCGCCAACAAAAGCGACACCACCACCGGCAGCGACAGACACTAAAGAACTCTTGCCCGGCGTTAAATCCATCATCGGCACGTTTAACAAGGTTTTTACAAAAGAAGGAACGTCAAGCCGTGGCGCGTGGGTTAAGGCTAGCGTTAGACTTGGTGATGTATGGTACTCGACATTCGACGAGCGTCTGCGCGGCAAGCTTGACGAGTTGAAAGATTTGCCAACGGAGATTCGCTACATGACCGACAGCAAAGGCTTCCACTCGGTTGTGGAATTGTTGCCAGCCGAAGCCGCGCCGACACCAGAACCGCAAGACGATGATATTCCTTTTTGAGGTATATGAGCGACATTAAAGAAATCATGGAAATACAGCAACGCATGGAGGCTGCGCGGCTGTATCTCCGAGACAACGCCGACAAGGTCGGAAAAGAATACGATTCAGATCGGCGAAAACAATTACTAGCTCGCCAAGCCAAGCCGTTTGTCTCCAACGGTGACGCGAATGCCGTTGCCGAGACAAAGGCGCGGTCTGGTGATACCTACGCAATCGAGCTAGATAAATTAGCCGACCAATATGCATCGGCAGTGTCCACGATTAAAAAATATGATTCGGCTGAGATTAGTTTTAAGGCGGCGCAATCGTTATTAAGTTACTCGAAAGGGCAGATGCAATTATGAGTCAAGTTACGTCCGCAAAAACAGAAGTCGCCAGCGATGCGGGACACTGGTATCGCAAAGACGGCACACCATGTTACGAAGTCCCGGCTAAAGCTGCTGGCAAGTTCAAGGCGACAACCCTTCGTGAAGCCCGGATAATGGGGTTAGTTCCATCGGTTACGACTGTTACTAAAATCAAATCAGCGCCGGGCTTGGCAAACTGGAAAGAAGATCAAGTTTTGGAGTCGGCAGCGACAATGCCGCACACCGATAAAGACGGCAAGCTCCTAACAGATGTTGAATGGAAAAAAGCCGTGAAAGTTGAGGCAAAACTAAAAGCCCAAGCTGCCGCCGAGCGTGGAACTAGGTTACACACGGCGATTGAGCGTCACATTCAAGGTAAGACTGTCGAGCCGGAGTTTTTCGCGCACGTCAATAAAGTCGAAATTGAACTAGAGAAAATTGGGATTGATGTTAAGTGCGGCAACGTGGAAAAATCATTCGCACATCCGCTGGGTTATGGCGGCAAGGTTGACTTGCATGGCGACGGATGGATTATTGATTTCAAATCCAAACAAGTGATTGAGGACGGCAAAAAGCTGGCGTGGTCTGATCATGAAATGCAACTGGCCGCTTATTCGCAAGGGCTGAATTTAACCGCGCCACGGTATATCAATGTGTTTGTTGGAGTTGACGATTGCAAGGTTGCGATTGTTGAACACGGCTTATTAGCGATTGAGCATGGCTGGAAAATGTTTCAAGCCTGTTTAACCCTTTGGATTCTAGAGAATGACTACGATCCACGCAAGGCTGATATGAGCATCAACGACAAGCTGGACGCCGCCGGCCTATGACCATTCCTCTCGATAAACCATTCTCGACGTATGGCATAACCGGGATTGGCAAGCCTACCCAGCCGCCGAGCAAGCTACCACGCCGGTTGCCATGTCCTAAATGTGGCGGCACAATGGATGTCTGGAATAAGCAGACCAAGCAAGTTGAGGAATGTGACCAATGTTGCGATTATGCTGGCAACCCAAAGGGTTATATCGAGAATCTTGATGGTGATGCTACGCCAGAAGTTGGTCAACATGATTGAGATAGAGCCGAAGTATTGCGAAACAGCCAAGCAGCGCATGATTCGTGAAATATCGCAACCCTGCTTGCCCACTATGGAGCCGGAACGACAAGTTAAACAGAGTAATTTACTATGACTGATTTCAAGATGAGCGATGCCGAGCGCATCCGTAACCGTAAATACCAAGCTGACTTCAAGAAACGTCATGTGCTATTCCACGAAGCGATGCGGCAAGCGTTGCAAGCCGTCGCTGCGTTACCGGGGTTACTAGAGGCTTACGGTAACACGCGCAAGGCTAACGTGATTAGGAAGGCGATAAAATTGATTGAGGATGAGGAATAATTCTTGACGTGGTTTGTATTGTGTGAGAATATAAAAACGTGAAAAGCATTTACGACAATGAAAAAAAGCAAAACTTTACGCACTCTTAGTTTGTGCCGAAAGGCAACGGTTTCTCGTAAATCCCGTTCACAACAGGCTAGGAGTGTGTTTTTTACCGGTGAACTTTATTACCAAAGCTGGTTAGAATGAAGGTGTATCAAATCCGAGAATGGAACAAGTATTACGAAAACAATCGCACACGCGATCTTAAAAACATGGCGTGGATTCCAGTCCCTAACGCTCACGATGGCGATGGTTATACAACGCTTGTAAGCCGCGAAAATGGCGCGGCAATGTTGGGCGCATGGTTAGCAATTCTACAAGTCGCATCTAAGTGCGACCCTCGCGGCACCCTACTGCGGCGCGGTAAAATACCGCATGATGCTGAATCATTGTCACGGATTACAAGATTGCCGTCAGGCATACTTTCGGAAGCACTAACCATCTGTTCTGTTGAGATACAATGGCTTGAATATGTAGAGGTTACAGAAATCCCGCAGGAAGGTGCGGGATTCCCGCAGGAAGGTGCGCCTAAACCGCAGGGTACTGACGAAGAAGGGAAGGGAAGAGAAGGAACGGAAAAGAAGGGAATGGACGGTGGCGAAATACCCACTTTAACCATGTGCCAAGAGTATGCCAGCAATCCGGCTTGTGGCTTTCCATCGGAACTTGTCGAGGAATGGTTTAATAAATCCAGTGATCGAGGTTGGGGGCAAGACTGGAGAGCTAGGATGCGCGGCGCGGTCGCAACATATCGCGGAATCCAAAACGAGAGGAATCAGAAAAATGGACGACAAAGCAAATACAGTGGTGCAACAAGTAATCAGCCGTCACCCAGCGACGGTCAATATGACGGATTTGAAGGTGAGGTCATTTCCACCGTGCCGAAAGTGTAAATGCACCGATAACGATACTGCTGGCGAGTTTCAGCTTTGCACTTATTGCTGGAATGGATTGTTGCAAGAATACAAAACTTTTCCAAAATTTTACCGTGAGAGAGTCAAAGCTGGAGAGGGGCAAGCCGTAGAAATGGAAAGCCGCCCATTTATCACGTTGCTAGGGAAAGCTGGAGTCGGCAAGAGCATCACGGCTGTCAAGTTGGCGCGGCGTCTATGTTTTGAGAATGTTTTAACTCCAGCTTTTAAGAATTGCGCTGAGTTGATGATGGAAATTCGCGCCACGTTCCGTGATAAGTGCGACCGTACTGAGGAATACATTATTCAAGAAATATCTCGCGTACCGCTTTTAGTTCTTGACGATCTCGCGGCTGAGAAAGTCAGTGATTACAGTGTGTCAACTCTCTACATCATTCTCAACCGGCGCGGCGAACAAGATAAGCCAACGATTATTACCAGTAATTTAAGCATTAAAGAAATCGCCGAGACAATGGGTGACAGAATCGCTAACCGCCTTGTTCGGTATGGGAAAGTGGTAACACTAAAATGAAAACCAATCCCGACATAGTGATAGCCTACTGGCGAGCCGCCGGGATACCGGAGCCGATAACCGAGTACAAGTTTGCAATCATGCTAGGCCGTAAGTGGCGCATGGATTACGCATGGCCGGAACGTAAGCTCGCGCTCGAAGTGCAAGGTGGAATTTTCATTCAAGGTCGGCACAGTCGCGGCGCGGCGTTGCTAAAGGAATGGGAAAAACTTAACACTGCCGCCGGGATAGGCTGGCGATTTCTGTACTGTCAGCCCAGCGATCTACTTAAACAGCCGCTAGTTGACCAAATCAAGAAAGCACTTCACTAATGAAACAAACCCCACTTCGCAAGCGCAGCCCACGCAAGGCTGAGACTGACCGGCTAGATGCTGCCGATAAGAAGCTACTAATGGGCATGGTGTTCCCTAAGTGCGCGATTTGCGGAGGCATCCATGACTTGCATTTGCATCATATTTTCGGCAAGAAAGCGTTTCCACACTTACGGCACTACCGACCAAACCATATGCTACTTTGCCCCCGTCACCATTTTCTCATTCACGACAAGCCGGCAGTCGGCAAGCTGCTAAGCATCGGCGTTATCCGCTTTGAGGCTTGGCAGGAATTAGAACGGCTGGCTAACCAACGTAAATCAGACAGGAGCTTGGCGTTCCTTCTTTTGTAAAAACCTTGTCAAACGTGCCGTCGAGTGCAAATTGGGTGTTGACAAACCTAGCGATAGGTATAGAGTGTGGGCATGAGAAGAACCAATAAAAAAAGCGTGCGAGCCAGCCTCATCAAACTCCGTGGACTCTGCCACGAGCATAATATCAACGTGGACGATATGCCCATGCCACGCGACGTGCGGACGTGCAGTGACCTCGGCGACCAAATCGGCCTCGTGATGGAGCGACTCCAAAAAGCCGGAGTGATGGACGGTAATGTGGTGGTGAAATGAACCGTGCCGCCCAAGCCCTCGGACGAATCAAGACCGCAAAGAAAGCCGCCGCCAGCCGGGAGAACGGCAAGCTCGGCGGACGACCGAAGGAACAGAAACGCAAAGTGGCGAACGACAAGCTATGCGGCGGCGCTGCGCCGTCCGAATCAGCGTCTGGTTCGCTGTCGGAGTAACGAATGCAAGAAACGCTCGACATAGGCTTCGCCCACGACCGCACGACCGGGAAAGAGGACTGGCTGACACCGCCGGAAATCATCCGTGCCTGTGGCGACTTCGACCTCGATCCGTGTGCGCCCATCAAACGACCGTGGGACATGGCGAAGAAACACTATACACTCGCGGATAACGGCCTGCTCAAACCGTGGGAAGGGCGCGTCTGGATGAATCCCCCCTACGGCAACGAAACTGCGCGATGGATGGAACGCCTCGCCAAACACGGCAACGGAATCGCGCTCATCTTCGTGCGAACTGAAACAGCGACCTACTTCCCGTGGGTGTGGGAATATGCGACCGCAATCCTTTTCCTGCGCGGTCGCCTGAGCTTCTACACGCTCGAAGGCAAGCGCGGCGGCCCGGCAGGTGCGCCAAGCTGCCTGATAGCCTACGGACAAAACAATGTGACCGCGCTGGAGAAATGCGGCCTGAGAGGAAAGCTGGTGAGACTATGAAGAAACTCAACCTGCTGGCGCACCTGACGCCAGCCGAAAACAAAACGTGGACAACTGCCTTTGAGTATCACGTCAACAACGGGAAAACAGACCGGCAAGCTGATGCGCTGGCGTGGAAAGAAACCGCCCGCGAACATCCGAGACTCAAAAAATATGTGGGGGCAAAAACATGATCAAAGCAATCTACCGCGCCCGTGAAGATGGTGGCTATGACTTCGTGGCAGCATTCGAGACAGAGGAAACGCCACAAGAACCAAGCAACTGGCCGAATGAAATAACCGAATGGCTACGCAGTGAGGGCGAAGATGTGCTCGTCGTTGAAAATATCTCGCTGCACAATCTGACGGATGTGTGGAGCAAGGCGACAACTCCACCGCAACCCACCCGCCAATATCGCGCCGACGATGAAGATGAGGACTGGCAAAAGGAACTGGCCGCGCAACTGAATCGGCTGATGACTCTCGCCAACAAGCTGCAACAGCGCGGGGAAACAGAGGCGATGCAAGACGTGGACGCCGCAATCTCTCGAATCGCGGAGTTTGAGGGCATCCAGCTTGCTCGCACGAATGAGACAGCGAACGTCCAAGCTGAGCCGCCCGCGCCGAAAGGAAGCGCCAATGTATAACCCGGCAGCAAGAATATCACATCTATAACTTCGCGGCGATAGACGCCATCAGAGGCAAGTGAGTGGATGCAAAGTAAAGAAAAGGAAAATGAAAATGGCAAAACCTATCAAAGAAACTCCAATCCTCCACGGCAAAGAAGCTGAACGGTTCGCTTCTCGTGTCGAAAATAACGAGCGACGAGACCATTCAAAATCGTTTGCTCGTGCGAAGGGCGTTTATGACCGGGTGCAAAGTAAAGAAAAGGAAAATGAAAACTATGACAGCACCCCAAACTCCACCCGCCCACCCGTTAGGTGAAGCGCATGGTTCGGACTCGAAGAAAGGACAATCATGAATGGATACAGAACGCTCGAAAAGGGCGAGATAATCGAAGCGGGCGACGAATACGACGCCTGCTCAAATGCGTGGAAAGACGATGCCAACTGGAAGCCAGCACCGGCGCACATGGTAGGCAAGCCAGCCAGCGACCCGAAGTATCCAGCGCACACAATCTACCGGCGGCGACTGCATCCGGCGGATGACCCGAACCACTGCCACCCGCACGACTGCGGCTACACCGTGACCGGGCACATCCACAACTGCAACTGCGAATGGCGAGAGCATGATAATACCGGCATGAGGTATCCAGAACGGAGCGACACAACTGGCGGTGAAACTGATAGTCCGAACGGGAAGCTGAGGCACAGCCCCAGCGAAAGGAAAGCATGAATGACACTCAAGGCGTGAACGATGGAACAACTACTCCGCCCCGAAGTGACGTACCGGTAGGCTAAGTCTTTGGACTGCCTGTAACTTGTGTTGCGCGTCCAGTAAATCGCCCAGTGCCTCTGTGACTAGCTCGCGCCGCTCACTGTCTAGCTCGCGAACATCGTGGGCCGAGACCACCACGCTCTTAGTCGTGTCAAGGGCTTTAAGGCTATGTCTGATGTAATCAGCAAAGACTTGGTTCGCAGATGGTGGGGTATGTTTCAAATGCGGAAATTGAGTGATAAGTGTTTTAGATAAATCGAGTTCAAACTCCGGCCAAGTTTTTTAGCTAAGACTCTCGCCGGAACCTTACCGTAAAACATCCGCAAAACTTTTGTTTCTTCGTCAGTCCAACCGCGATTGCGCGGCGCGTAAGATTCTGCCAACTGTTGCAAATCGGAAAAGTCAATCGTCAAACATCTAGCGTTAGGTGATTTTTTGTTTTTACTTTGAGAAGAACCGGTCGCCATTTATAGTCTCCTTTATTGGTTTCAAACACCACAAACCCGAAATCTACCGTTCCCGAACATTGCCGAGTACCGTACTTACTACCAAGCCCTTGCAAGGCCGGTGTTGTCATCGCTAACCAATCCGCGCCACCGGCATAATCGTAGTAATGGACATGGCTATTGCCGAGTATCGCCGCCTTGCCGTTGCGCCTCGTAACTATTGTTCCATTCGGAACTGAAACACACCATGTCGCACCATTGTAAGGGACTGTCTTAAAGTTCGCGCCTTTTGCCGTGATGATTTGCTTGGGGGTAAACCCTACGACATAATTAACTTTCCCCCACTTTGTCCGCCGTGACACTTGTGCTTTATATCCGTTGGTGATTAACAAAATTTGCAACCGGTCGGCAAGGTCGGAGTTGCTTGTAAAAATCTTTCCAGATCTTCCGAGTTTTTCCATGTGGCCATCGCCGCGAACGTACTCAGCAAGGAAAACCTCAAATTGGCGACGATTCATCCACATCAACCAGTCGGGGATGTTCTTCTTTCCGCCCAACAGGGCAATTATGTTTTTACTGTCCGGTTGACGAATATAGAAAACAATCCCATCTTCCTTTGTTTCGTAAACCCGTCCATTTAACTCGTGAATCTTCTGCCCTTTTTGTTTTCTGAAATGCTTAGTATAAGACACGCCAGCTTCCTTGAGAACCGCCTCGATTTCATTTGAGCGACTTATCCTCTGGAAAAGGCGAACATTGTTCTTTTCTTTATACCCCTTTGAGCGATTCCCGGCGTCCATGTTACCCTCAGCGATGGTCCATGCCAAAAGCTTCAATACGCCATCAGGAATAACCACTCCGGGGTTTTGTAGGAAACCAGAAACGGGCAGCCTGAAGATATTCATTTTCGCCAATTCATCTGCCGGCCTCTTTAGGAAATTACGAGAGACGGAAGAATGATAGACAATGGTGTGGTCATGCGTTACGAGCGCGTCATATCCCTTCGCTTTCATCTGAATCATGGTTTTATCTGTGTTTTGGGATGTAACCTTCTCCACGGCCTGCCATTCGAGATTCCCCGATCTGAGATTAAGAGTACATACTGAATCGCCAACAGAAATCATCCCACGCCTCTTCCATCCAGCCGGTGTGAGTATTTCCGTATCTTCCGAAAGGCACCGCACTAACACATCCGCCTTTTTCGTCGCACTATGTTCTGTCCATAATTGCGCCCAAAGGTGTTCGCGGGCGATTGCGGTATGCCTGCCGTGCGGAATTTGGCTTGAGCCGACCTTGTGTTTTACATCGAAAGTCACGCCGTCCACTCGCAAGTATTGGTGGCCGGAAATGTCTGCATCGAGTAGGTGCGCGATATTCCCTTCAAAATCTTCGCCGGTGCCGGTATGGTAGGGAGTTCCATAAGTCATCACGACTTTAGTGCCTGCTGAGACTGCCTTTCGGATTGCGAATACGGCCATTTCACATTGCTCGTTGCGGTCGCTGGTAATACATTCAGTCCCACCCGACTTCTCGCCCTTACCGTCAATGCAATCGCCATTCACAATCACCACGTCGAACTTTCCATGACGCCGCAAGGAATCGGTGTAGAAATCCCAATAAGCTCGCTGGTATTGCGCGATTCGTTTAAGCCGTTGATCCGCTAGGCTTGTGTTCAACTGCCAGCCCGGCGGGGTTAAGCCGACAAGGTGCCCGCAATGTAAGTCGGAGAGGATTAGAACTTTTTTCATCAATTTCCTTCCCAATGTCTTTCCACTGCCGCCCGGTTGTAAGGGCGGTCTTGACCGGCGGCGTGCCACTTTATTCGGCAGGTATTGCACCGCCAGTAGGCGACGGATTCCTTAACACCCTCAACGGCGCAGCCGGTGGCGATTCTAGCGCATTTCGGGCAGAGTTCGCGGCGTTGTGCCTTGAACGCCTTACCACTTAGAAATTCGTCTAGGAATGACGGTGTATCATTCATAATTCCGTCGGGTCTGAAACCACGGCCTTCAGGCCGTCCGACCCGGTTGTTGTTTCCGCACTTGACAAACTCAATACGTTATGCGAAATTGAAACGTATTGAAAGCGACTCGAACAATCAAGATTAAGGTCGGGGAGTCCAAGCATTTGGATGCTCTCGCCGTCCGGTATCTGGCTGCTGCTTGCTGGACTTCTAAGCGCGTGTTCAAATCGAAGGAACTCAACTCGAATCGACTGTCCCGCGCCTTCTATGCCTCCGTCCGCAAGAAGTTCAAGCTCCCATCGCAGTTGACTTGCTCTCTGTTCCGGCACGTCACCGGCAGCTACAAGACCTTGAAGGCGCTCGGCAAATGGGATTTGGCGGTATTCAAACGCGCCACCATGCCACTGACTCACAAGCGCGACTTTGCTCGCAACAAGAAAGGCGTCACAATTCTCGGTGAGACTTTCACCTTGCAGCACCCATCCATCCCGGAAACCGGCTGGAAAGATTCCAAACTGAAACGAGTCGGCAAGGTCTGGTATCTGTGCCTCGCGCACGAAATCGAAATTCCCGAACTCAAGACCGAAGGTTGCATCGTTGGTTGCGACTTCGGCATCAAGCGGATGATGGTCGCCACCAACTCGGCCAACTCCAAAACATTTTTCTTCCACGGCGGGCACTTGGAACAAGTGCGCCGCTCTATTCGTCAACACCGTAGCGCAGTTCAAGCTGTTGGCACTCGCTCCGCTCATCGCCTTCTTAGTCGCATGAGTGGCCACGAAGCTGCCGTAACAGAACACTTGCTGCACGTTGCATCGAAAGCCTTGGTGCGCTACGCCGTCACGAATGGAGCGCGAAAAATCGTCATGGAAGATTTGAGCAACGTCCGCGATGCGTCGCTCAGCAAAGGGAAAGACCTCCGCTCGAAAGTATGCCGGTGGCCGTATGCCAGCGGACAATTCAAGATTGCCTACAAAGCGGCGGCTGTCGGAATCGAGACTGAGAAGGTCAACCCCAAGAACACCAGCCGAGGTTGCCCCCGGTGTGGTCACGTCGCAGCATCGAACCGGAATGGCTTGGACTTCTGTTGCCAGAAGTGCGGCCATCGTGGCGATGCAGACCGCAATGCGTCGGAAAACATCCGACTGCGGTCTATCAATGCCGAGCAAGACTTGGCATTGTCGAGGAGCATTAAACCCCTCGAAAACTCGGAACCGTTCGACATCACTACTCGGTCGTGCGCTGCTATCGGCGACTCGGTTTTGGTTTAGGTTCATGGTTGAAATCCGCGCCCTTTAGGGCGCGAGTAGTTTAATCAACGCATTCCTCGGCTTCACCACCAATCGCATCGTCAAGCAGTTGCGCTTTTAACATACACACCACGCCGATAGCTTCGGCGATTGTCACGTCAGATTCTTGCGAGTATCGCTTAATCACGGATCCCAACTCGGCAAGAAGCTGGTTGGCGCCGTTGTCCATTACCAGACTTTCACTCCACCGCCAAATGCCACAAATGGCTTCCACTGGTCGTATTGTGAGCCTAGTTCAAAGAATCCGTAAAGATTTGACCACTTGACGGCCTTTGCAACCAACTCAAATAAAGGTGCGCCATCAAGCCATTTTTCCAACGAGCCGTCTGGCACTACGCCAAACACGCAACCCGCACCAACAAACGTAGTGGCGAGGTCGCTAGGAAGCGTAACGCACAATCCGGGACGGAATCTAAAGCTAGTGTTGATGTCATATTCACGGATGACATATTCGGTCGCGATACCACCCCGGTCAATCTGCGCCTTTCCGTTGTTTAATGTGGCGATATACACGCCAGATAATTCCATCCGTTGCGCGACACTCGCCAGCCAATTCGTGCCGGTTGTCAAGGCAAGCTGCGGTGGTGTTAGGAATGGCTTGGCCGATGGTGTGGCCGATGTGTCGGCTTTAACGGACATTACAAGCAAGCTAATGCCTGCCAAAACTGACGCTGAGATGAGATGCTTTTTCATGATTTACAAGTTCCTTAAGGTTGAGCAGCGACCCACGAGAGTAGCCCATTAATCACACTGGCAACAGCAGGATTGGTACTCGCCAAAGCCATCAGGTCACTGACGGTATAGACGGTGGGAGCGGTTGGCGGCGTGGTCTTGACGACGGGATACCAGATACCGCTCGCGCGAATTGGGCTGGACGGAACAGCGGCATAAACCCCAACGCCATCAGGCAGGGTAGCTTTTGCAGCAAGCCCCTGAATGACGCTTCGCGCTGCTAAGACTAATCCCGTCAGTGAGGAGTTGTTACTTACCAGTGTAACAACAATGTTCTTGTCGTGGCCGGTGATGACATTTGTGCCGTCATACGGCGACAGAGTTGCGGTAAATACCTTGTCTGACAGGTACATTCTGGTCGCCCAATACCGGTTAAACACGCCGACAGACGGCGGAGTGTTATTGGTGATTACTGGTAAGGCTGACGACTGTGCATTTATTTTACTGGAAGTTGCCAGTAACACGGTGACTAAGACTACTGCGATGAGATGCTTTTTCATAACTTTACAAGTTCCTTGTAGGTTTGGTTGGTTTGAATGCTCTAACCGACGATTGGCTTACCGGTGACTGTGCCGACATTCGTGCCGACTGCGATGCCGGTCTGTGAGAGGTCTGGCTGATGTTTGTCTGGAATGGCAAGGCTAACGTGCTTGAGGACGTGGATGATTTTAGCGAGCGGAGCGTTGCTGCCATCATCCGCCGCTGGTAAGAACTTCAAGACAAAACGCGCCACGCCAACAATGCTAAACAAGATGCCTCCCCACCGCGCCCAGAGCGTCACGAACGTTTCTGGCACTTCAACGGTGATAATCTTACCATCCGGCATCGTCACGATTACATTGTTAGACTGCGCCCAAGCTCCGAGTGCAATACAAGTGACTGCGAGTGCTACGAGTGCGAATGTTTTTTTCATTGTATGCTGCCTTTCTTTTGGTGTTAGCTCCCTTTACGAAATCCAAGATACGTCAGCGCAAGATAAACCAACCCACCGACTGCGAGTACCGCTAACCCGCTGATTGTCCACTTACCGACACGAGTCTGTTGTGACTCAATCCATTCGACGACCGCCTCCTTGATTGCGTCCTTGATAACTACCTTTAGTTCGTCGTCGCTGATGTTGGGACACTGGTCACTACCAGCCTTCGGCAAAACTCTTTTAATAGGGTCAGTCATTATGGGTTCTTTGGGTTGTGCGGGTCATTTTGCGCTGCCCACATACCGACTCCGAGTGCAAGGACAGATCCGAATGCGTAGCAGAATAGTGGGTGACTTTGGATAAAGGTGATAATCATGGTGTGAGTAAAGTTGCGGGGGGTTGCGTTCCGATAATCTGCGCGGCGTTAATCGTCCAAGCGTCTTGGTTTGCGCCACTGACTTGACCGACGGTGTAGGCGGGGAAGTTCGTGCTTGTTAGGAACGCGCTGATATTCGCCCGCGCCACGTCAAAGTTGCCGTTGATAGTATCCCACCGCCACGCCGCGCCGACTCCATTCTGCCATGTTGTGTAACTTGGATTCGGCACTGTCGCCAGCACGATATTGGTCTTTTCAATCTGGCAGTTTGAGCCGACGAAATAACCCGGACTCCATTGCGTGACCTGCCCGGTGCTGTTAGTGGTGCAAAACATTAGTGCGGCGAGTAGTATCATCATTTGAGTATCATCCCCCGGCAGGAAACTGAATTGGAAAGTCCAAAGCCGTCAAAAGCGTAGATTCCAAAAATATAAGCCGTTGGGATATTGGTTTGTGTCCCGCACCATCTCCATTCCGGCGCACGACCGTTGATGGCCACACTCTGATAATAGGAGAGTGTCGCATTGGTCGGGTTGTGCTCGATTGCAAACCACTCAACATCTGTCGGTTGGAATCGTGTGCCGCCAAAACTCCGACGAGTACTCCCTAGCGCATCGTTAAAAGTGTTAGTGTCCGCCGCCGGGCTGGATGTATAAACCGTGTTGCCAATACCGCGTAGAATCTCAGTGCCACTAGTCCCGGAATAAACCAGTGCGTGAACATTGCTAACACCTGTTTGCGAGCTTGCGACACCCCACGTGCGGTAGTCAGCCCCCAAACTTTCTCTCACCGCGTTTGCATTTCCCCATTGGCGGGCTATCAAGCATTCAAACCGGTGCCACGTGTTCGTTGAGGGAGACAGCAGCCCGACAATGCGTGATTGTTGAACCAGCTCGTTCGGTGACTGGAAGTCCAACCAATTCGCCCGGTTGGTTATTACCCAACTGCCGACGTTAATCACGGCTAGGCTACTCCCGTTTGTGGTCAACTGAGTCGGCCAGTATTCGACACTGCCGGTCATTTTGGTAACATCCGGTTCACCCACTGCTGCCCAGCCAAAAGCGTTTGACATCACGACTGCGCCTGTGCGTGTGTCGTTGGAGAAGTTGACCGGAGCGACATAGGTTGCCACCGCATTCGTACCGCCTAACAAGCTTACCGTCACGCCGGTCGAGGAGTTGCTGACTGTGGCGTAGAGCAGCCCCGCGCTGGTGTTCGTGGAGCCCGTGGTGACGGCGACTAAATTATATTGTGCATTCGGGTCATTCGTCCCAATCCCCCACACTGAGCCGCTGCCGCTGACGATGCCTGCTAACTCACCGGTATTGGTCAATGTGATGCCGGAAATCTTCCCACTAATTGCCGACGATAACGTGTTGGACAACGACACTTCCCGGTTCGTCGCCGCGCTAAGTAAGTCGTAACCGAGAGAGGTCACGGCATTACTCACCGCCGCCGCCGCGCCAACTACGTCAAACAGATTGCTACCAAGACTGCCAATGTCACGATTCCACGCTGCCGCAACTACGCCGCTAAATGTTCCGCTGCCTGTCCATATCACAGCGCTGCCGGCATTGGTCGCGTAGAGGCTGTTTGTCGCAAACGCTGAGTTGGTGGCGAATGTGCTGCTGGCAGAATATCCGCTATTCGTGGCGAATCCCGCATTCGTGGCATAGCCGGCGTTCGTCGCGTACAGGCTGCTGGCCGAGTAAAGCGATTGGGTAGCGTACAGGCTGGAAGCTGAGAACGTCGCGCTGCCGCTGTTTGTGGCATAAAGCGCACTGCTAGCAAAAGTCGCTGTCTTACTGTTCGTCGCGTAGTTTCCAGCGGTCGAGAAATCCGCATTGGTCGCATGGCTTACGTTAGCCGCCGCGCCAATCGGGTCAAACGGCAACCCCGCAACATTCAAGTTCGTGACCGTGATCGGCGCAAACAACGTTCCAATCGCCTGCCCGTTCAACTGAATCGGCCCTCCGATTAGATTGAGTGCGCCAACCCCATTCGAGCAACTCGTAACTGTTAGAACCACCCCTGAGCAAACCAAGCTACCGCCGTTTTGGAATGCTAGCATTGTCAAGTTTGTGATATTGTTTCCACCGGCATTAACCGTGTTAGTGAGTACGTATGGGTTACTCCCTGTTACCGTAATGCTGCCGCCATTTTGAATCGCTTGACCATTGATGATGAATCCGCCATTCGTGACCGCTTGGCCTTGCAAGACCACGTTGCTGCCACCAACCGTGAGACTGCCGTTAAGTGTTAGGTTGCTACCCACGATGTTGCCGCCGGTATCAACGGTGAACGGCGAGTAGGAGTCGGAGCCGCCAACATAGAGGCCGGAGTCGCCGATTAAATAACCGCCTTCGATATTAAGTCCATAGGCTGTGAGGTTGCCGCCTTGGACCCAAAACCCTGTAGAAGCACCCCTTGCCCAGTCGGCGCTGTCGGCGGAGCTGGCGGTGCCGGCCCAGTTGGCGTAGCTGGCGTTGTTGGCGTTGTCAGCGTAGCCGGCATTAGAGGCGTAGCCGGCTGAGTCGGCGGTGCCGGCTGAGTCGGCGTAGTTGGCTTCGTTGGCGTAGCCGGCGGAGTTGGCGTAGCCGGCGTAGCCGGCGTTGTTGGCGTCGCCGGCGTTGTCGGCGTATGATGAGGACGTCGAGCTACCAGCATTTGCCACCGTCCCACTGGCCGAAAGTCCAGAAGCAAACGCAACATTGTTGCTAGTGATTAGCCCATTGACGTCGTTGGAGGAGATAATTGGAGTCGAGATTATGAGAAAGTTATTACTGACCGTCCCGAGGTCCGTCTTGCTATTAACGATACCCAAGGTGGTATCGTTGGTGCTGGAGACAATCTGGTTGACTTGGTTAGAGGTTAGCGCATCGCCTGATGTAACGCCTCCGCCTGCGGTAGTTTGCGAAGTCCCGTCGCCAAAGATGATCCCTCCCTGAAAAAATCCCCAGCCATTCGGCACAAGACTCAAGGAGTGTGGTGCAGCCGGGTTACTGGAGAGCGAAAGGTTTTTCCCTTGATATTGAGCGTGGACTGAACACACGCAAAGAATTAGACCGAGCGTTGTAAGGATTCGTTTCATGATAGGAAAGCCACCGCCCAATTTCCGTTGAAAGCCGATCCACCCCCCGGAGCCACCGGAACGCTAATCCTCACGGTGTCACTTCCGGGAAGCTGCGTGAATACCGGCACGCCGGGATCCGGACCTGTGGATGGAAGGACGCCAATAGACAGCGAACCGGTCGCTGTCATTCCGACTACTGGAATATCTACATAAAGATTCGCCCCGCTAATGCTGAAGATGCCATGTTGTCCCACGGGAGCCGGCGGTGTCGCCGGTGTTCCACTACCGCCACCACACGCAATCATGGAACCCGTTCTCGGCATTGGAGGAACGTAAATTCGATCATTTGTCCCTTGTCGAATTGACCGGTCTTGCAACCACGCTGAACGGAGCAATTCTTCCCCTTGTTGTCCGAACAATGCCGCGCGGTCTTCCTCAAATGAGTTCAACGAGACTGCGCTAGCCACCAGATAACACAATTCATTGAAGAGTTTATCACTGAAAAAGTCGGATTTTGGAGTCGAGTAGAATGTATCATCCGGCAGGGGGAGAAAAGCATCATACTCCAATTTTAGCATTACCTGAGCATCCAGCGGCGGCGCGGTTAAAACCATCTGCCCCTCTAAATCCATCCAGCCGCTATGCTGTTGGTCGGTAAATTGAAACCATTCATTCCAACCACCCCACCAGTCGGAAAGCGAACGCTGCGGTCGCTGATTGCGTTCCATTTCTGTAACCGAGCGTAACGCTCGACCGCCTGTGATGCCATTCGGAGTGACCGGACGAACAAACCGCATTTTCTTATAATCAGACGGGTAGGGGATTCCGTAATAAGTTGTGGGGTTTGCCGGGTCTAATGGTGGATACCAGACGTATTGATGCGCTTGCGCCAATCGCCAGTTACCGTCACTAATCTTTTCCAACTTACCCGAACGACTAGAGTACCACGGCATTTGTAGTTTGCGGTGGACTACCTGAATGGAAGGGCGGATCATCGGCGCACCGGGTAAAGCGGTTGCTGCCGTTGTCGAGCCGGCAAGGTTCGGACGGTTGAGCATCCGAACTACATAATTTTCTACATCTGCATAAGTTGTTGCCATGAGTTTCTGGCAACTGACTACTGCAACTTTCGGGCCAACAGGTAGCTTAGGAAAGCTCGGTGAAGTGGTCGGGAGTTAAAACATTAACCCCTGCACCCGCAGTCAAGGCAGCCTGTCGCACCACGTCAAACAGTTGGCGGGCATTCCCCGGCCAGTGCTGGCGAGATAAAAGCTGCTTTGCGTCCTCCGAAAACAGCCATTGACCGCCAAACTCGCCTGCCGCCGTTTGCAACGCATGTTCTGCGAGCAGGACAATATCCCGCTCACCACGTTCTCGAAGTGGGGGGATGAAGATTGCCACCTGTTTCAGACGGTAATACACATCCGAGCGGAATCGCCCTTGCTTGATCGCCGCATTCAAATCTTGGTTGGAGGTCGAAATAATTCGTAAATTGACAGCCTTTTCAGTATTGGAGCCAACGCGGGTGATTCGCCGGTGTTGCAGGAAATCGAGCAGCTTGGCCTGAGTTTCAATCGGTATTTCACTTACTTCATCGAGTAAGAGGGTTCCGCCTTCCGCTGCCTCCACTCGCCCCATCCGATCTGTATTGGCTCCCGTGAATGCGCCGCGAACATGCCCGTTGAGTTCGCTATCCCAAAGGGTTCCGGTAATCGCCGGGCAGCAGATTGTTTTGAAAGGTTTCGCATGACGTTGGCTAGCCTTATGAATCAGTTCTGCCAAAAAAGACTTGCCGGTACCTGTTTCACCGGTAATTAAAAGCGACGCATCCCGATTTGATAAAAGTTCCGCCGTCGAGCGCATTGCCTTGATGATAGGGGACTCGCCCACAAATGAATCCAACCAATGTTTTCGCCCTTGTAATGCGACTGGATGGATCAAGGTCTCAACAATCTTGCGGGAAAGCTCGGATGGGCAAAAGGTTTTCTCGTAACGAATCACACTTAATGGAAGCCTTGCCCGCCTTGCGTACCCATCCTGCATGATTAACACTGCGGATGGAGATTCTTTCATTTTACTTTCAGCGTCAAACCATCGCTGGGCGATATGGATCGAGATTGTTTTTGAAGCGTTCCGAATTGTTTCGATAACCAGCGACCGGCGATTAAAGTCCGGTTCATACACCACTACGGTTTGCGGCGCAGACGTAATCATTATACAGCCTCCTTTCGGAGGATTATGTATTACTCCGCTCTGTAAAAGTCAATCAATTTTACTGCGAAATCGTCTGAATCATATCCGACATCGAGGAGGCCGAGCGGGTCTTCGATGTTTTTTCAATTCTCGATAATAACTCATTCTTTTGGTCGTCAGTGAGCGAGCGCGAATATGAGATTTTTTCTTCAATCATTCCGCGTATTTCGCTTTGTTCGGCTGATGTAAGTTTTTCAAAATAGTCAACCGCCTCCTTTGGGTGGACGTGTTGTAACTTGGCTTCTAGCGAAGAAAGTGCCGCCTGTTTTTCAATCGCTCGAACATCTGCCTCTGTAATCTTACCAGCCGAGTAAGCCGCATTGAGTGCGTTGACGGCTTTCGGATCATTAGCGCGATACATTTCGATTAAGGATTGCCGCTCAGACTGTGGCTTACCGGATGGTAAAAGCTGGCGAAGCAGTGTTTGCGCTTGTCCGCTACCGGGGACTCCAGCAAAGGTTGCCGCGCTACCCGCAAGAGCTAACCCCGCTTGAGCCTTTGTATTCGGAGTCTGTGCTTGTGCATATCTCTTTACGGACTGCGCCGCCCCCTCTATTGCATCTACAACAGGGATTCCAGTGCTACCATACTTCCATGCGCTTACGGCGTTACCCGCCATCGGAGCTACGTTTTTGACCAAATCAATTAACAATTCCTCGCCGGCTTTGACCGCTGGGCTTGGTTCGTTTTTACGCGGTTTTTTGACTTTCTGTTGGATTCCGGCAGCCGCGAGTAAAGCCTCCGCAATCTCTTTCGTAATGTAAACTCCTAACGCAATTACACCCAAGTGAATCAAGGAAGAAATAATTATCCCTGCCGCTGCTCGACATGCTTGTTTTGCGTCGCGTTCCTCAATTCCAAGTGCTTTGAAATCGCGTTTGTAAAAACCGTACCGCTCCATTAGATACCCTTGAAATGTAGTAACCGCTCGATCCAGCGTGACGTTGCCGGATAGCGCACCCTGCGACCGCATCAATGGCAAATCTTTTGTGAAAACTGAGGCAGTCGCCCCATGTGAATATACTAGAGCGGTTGCAAGACTCTCCTTGTTGAGTGGGATTTCCCCCGTTTCTGGTACGGGAGTACCCGCTTCTTCCATCAGCTTCCCGTAAGCCCCCGCAAAACATGCCATTGAATTGTATTTATCCGTTACACGAGCGACCAAGTATTCGCTGGGGTGCATCCCTTGTTTCTTGTACATATCGCCGCCGCCACGGATGAATAATTCTGGAACATTCCGTTGCATGAAATCTTGCCAGCGGGTTTGACAGCAGTGAGCCACACCAGCGGCATACCACGACGGCCCGATCAACGCCTGTGCGATTCCAGCGTTTGAGATGTGCTTCATTTGTGAGAAGGGACGGTAGCTTGTCATCGCCCGATTCATCCGATTGGAAACCCAATCCACCCACTTAATCCGCTTTTGCCCATTGTCACCGCCGCCACGCTTAGCGACTGCATCTAGCCAGAGGCGAACAGCGTATTGGCCGGTAGCTCCATAGTGTTCACGGAACTTTTCCGAGCTAATTGCTCGCATCAGCACTTGAACCGGTTCTTGCATGGAAAGATAATAGGCAACATCATCCATGTGCTGCTGAAAGACTCGCGTTGCATCCAGTTGAACATTCATGGCTCCACCGGTTCGCTTCATGGTGAATCCTTGTGGCGCTTTTGCCGACGGTTTCCGGCGTTGCTCAAACAGGCGATCATAAACTTCCATATCTGAAAGCTGTGACCAATCCCGAAGTCGCGGCCAGTAATTCTTAACTTTTGGCATTTCCCGATTGTAAAGCCGCCGCGTCAGATTGTTCACGGCGTCATATTGTGAATCCATCCGCTCGCGCGCATAGTCGTAAAACTTTTTCTCGTTGGCTTTTAAGAAAGCATCGGGATTAAACCATAGCTGATCAATGATGGACTTATCCACGCCACTCTCAAAAAGGTTTTCGACTCCTCCCGCCTGCATCGCCTCAGCGTAAGCGGCAATTCGCGAACTTGCGGCTGAATCAATTTTCCATTCCTGCAACTTCTCTGCAAGGTCGCCATAGAGTTTTTTGGACAACTTGAGATACTCTTGGTGTCCTAAGTCCACCGGCCCTTTTAGCCATTTAACCAGTCCTTTGCCGTAGTTCCGGGCGGACATTAAATCTAAAACATAGTTGATCGGCGGATAAGCCCACCCAAAACGGGTCTGCAAATTCCGCATTGAAATCACTCGGTTGGCAAGATTATCTTGCCATGTTAGCTCTGAACCCGGTTGTGGACGGAGTAGGGGGTGTTCATTCAATGGGTGCGTCTCGCCCTCTGTTCCAAATAACCCAACGAGTTCTTGTACCTGCGATTCAAAAAGTTGCTTCCGAATCTCTTCCGTAACGCGCCCCAATGTAACAAGCTGTTTGGTCTGCTCCGCCATCTGTTGCAGAGCTTCTGTGGACATTGCCGCATGATCCGAATTGATGAATTGGCGCAACCGGTCTTTGACTTCGACTGACACGTTCTCACTTTGCACGGCGGCTCGTGCCAGTTTCAAAATCGAGCGATACGCTTCCCGTCGGCTTGTTTCATCTGCGAAACTGTCAATCCGCGCCACGATGGATGCCGCCTTTTTGTAACGTGCATAAACCGATTTCGCCATTTCCTTTTCACTCAACATCTTCGTCGGATCGGGTTCTTTCAAAGCATCCGTTAAAGCTCTGGCGTAACGCCCTGCAAGATTCCGTCCTAATCGCTCCTCAGCGTAACCAATTAAACTCTTTTTCAGGAAGTCAGTAATCTGGCGTTGGTAGTTAAACGCCTGTTGAATGTCGCTTGATTTCTTGGCTTCACCATAAGCGCGACCACTGGCAGCGGCTTCTTCCATCGCCGCTATTTTCTCATTCAAAAATGCCGCCGCACCTATCGCAGTCGAAAGCTCATCGGTTGTACGCTTGATAATCTGTTTCGTCGTCTCGCCACTACTCGGTACAGTTTCCTGCCGAATAATATCCTTGATTACAGTGTCAGTAAAACGCGGGTCTTTCCCTCTGCGATTCCGAGCAAAGCCCCGCGCTAAACCTAATGCGGTTCGCTCTAATCGTGTCGGTGGCGTTTCGTGAAGAAGCTCACCCTTCACGTACACTTGCCCGATCTGTTGCCCTTGTTCGTTTTGACGAGTGCGAAGCCCGGTGAATGGCTTCTCTGGCTGCTCTCCCTCATCCTCCGCGCCACCGGGTTCAGTCGGCTTGGACGGCGGGGTGGGGGGCGGCAGTGCCCCGGCCTCGCTTCTGGCGAATAGCGGTTGCCCCTTGGTCAGCACGTCGGCCTTCATGCTGGGTGTCAGCTTAATGATGTGGAGGGGGACGGTATCAGGATTAGACTCGTACCACTTTTGGTATGCAGATGTCTGTGTGTAAAACTTCCCACTCGCGCGCTCAGACTCATATTGATCCTGCAACCCGCTTTCCTTTAAAAATGTTCCAAAGTCTTTTTGTGGATTAAGATTTGTTGGCGCGTTCGCCGTCTCAACCGTCCCTCCCCACTGCTTGACGTACTTCTTGGCGTAGTCAACGAGCATCTTATCGTACAGCGTCGAAGCCCAGCCACCGCCGACGCGCAACTGCTCGCCCTTCAATTCGTGGTTGCCCGCCCCATTGACAGGGGTTTCCAGCAACTTCTTGGCAACGTCTTTCCCAACGTAGTCCGCCAACTTCTCAGGTGGGACTCCCTGCTCTTTGATAACCTGCTGGTCGCCTTTTCGCGCCGACAACTGTTTGTTGTACGGGTCATAGTGAACGCTATCCACTTCCTTGCTCAGATCATACCGCTCGGCCACGACGCTGCCGGCGTTCCACCCCACAAAGTCCATCCCTTCCTCTGCCGCCTGCCGGATCAGCCATTTCAACGATAGCTCGTAGTGCTTCTGGATGAGGGGGGCATCCGGTGTCTCTTGCTGTCTGACGCGACGATCCAACTCCACAAAGGTTTCATTCTCGCTTGTTCCCAAGTCTCGCTCTTGAGCTTTGGCGTACAGTCTCGCGTATTCCGCCTTTTCATCTGCGGTTAGCGGTTCAAGTTTCTTCTCTGACTCCCGCGCCTTCTGCGCCCAATCCCCCTGCATTTCCAACCCCACCTTGCCCTTGCCAATCCCCGGCACCGTCATCGTGGAGTAGATCACCCGCGCCACTTGGTTTACGTCCGACTCGTCGCCGTACTGGTGGGCGGAGTGGACGCGGAATGATTCGCCTACTGCCCTGATATTGGAGTTGGGGTTGCCTTTGTTGTAAATGGACTTGGCGGTTTCCATGATTTCAGAATCAGGCAAACCGTTATAATCACCCTTTTTATCCATCTGAATATCGTCAGCAAAGGTCGCCAGCTTCTTGCCATCGTAGTAGATAGTGTACTCGCCTTGGGTGACTGAGCGGCGGTTGCGCTCGATCTTCACATTGTCAGTGTTGAATGGCTGTTTTGCCGGTAAATTAAACACCGCCTCGCCGTACCCCTCGTCGGTCGGCACGTTCTTCATGTAACTGCGGAACTTGGTGACACCGGGAGGATTATGCGCCGTGTCATAGATTTCTGAGGCGGCTGCCTTCGCGTCTGCGTCCATCAGTGGTACGGGAAAATCATTTTGCCACTTTTTACCAACGAAAACGCTTGGCCCGGAAAACGACACTTCGATTGTTACGTCATCGCCAGTCATTTCGGGGGCAACTTCCGCTGTGGCTTTGTATCGGCCGGCAAATTTCTTATTGAACGACTCAACAAGTTTCTCAACCTTATCTAAAACTTCACTATCAGCTTCCCCGCCCCTGTCCGTCACCTTGACGTTAACCTGATTCTCTCGCAAAAACTCCAACGCTTCGGCCTTCGTCACCGGCTTACCGTCCGCACTGCGTTGATCAATCCAAGTATTGAACCCGGTCCACTTCAATTCATCGGCCTTCACACCCGGCTTACCGGCCAGCATCCCCTTCAACTGCTGCGGACTGAACTTCTCTTGCGGTAAGTCTTCCACTGTCTTGGTCAACGCGGAATAGAACGTGTCGGCTTGTTCCTGTGCGCGCGCGGCTGTGGTCGTTACTGTTTCGCCCGAAGGCTCGACTCTCTCCCCCGGATTGCGCCCTTTCGCCTTCGCTGACAGTAAATCATTCAGGTACGCCCGAATCTCGGAATCACTCAAATCTAGTGAGAAATTGAGTTTGCGCGCCAGCCGCTTGAACGCCAGCATCACGGCATCCATGAACCGCCGCCATAACCCAACCTTGTGCTTACCATCCCGGAACGCTTTAGCAACGACTTCATGGTTGAACTCCGGTGTCCCGCGTTTGTACCCGTAGTTCTTCTCGATCTCACCGGCAATGTTGTTCCAGTTGCCGCCATACGTCAGACTGCCGATGATGTTCCAGTCGCGTCCGCCCATCTCATTGACGAGCCGGTGACCGGCTTCCTCGCGGATGTCGCCACGCAACTGGCCGGCGTTGTCGTACCGGTCGAGGAAGAAATGACTGCGGTTGCCGTAGGTGATTGCCCGGACTTCGCCGTTGCGGGAGAGGTGGAAGCGGGGGTTATCAAGTTTCGCTACTGATTTTTTTTCTCCAAGAAATTGCAACGCCATATCCAACGGAGAGTTGTAGCCCTGATTTTCAAGCACTTCTCCCCAAGACTCATACCACGCAGTAGGAGAATCCGGTCGTCCAAACCCGCCGCGATCTCTCCGCTGTTTCGGGTTGCGCTTGTCGCCAATCCGCAAGTCAACATCTGGTACGCTCTTTGCGGAATCAGTCGCAGGGTGATCGCTGATCCGCACATCCACGCGAACATAGTTTGACTCAGGATCGTCGGCAAACTCTGCGGCATTGTTGGCGTAAAGCTCCGTCGCATCAGGCCAAAGACGGTGAGCCTTAACCGCCGCCTCATAAGATTTCGGATGCAAATACACCGTAAGATACATTGACTCTGATTGGTATGACCCTTTTCCTCTAACTGTTGCGTGAGAGAAAACGTCGCTTCCCTCAATACTCCATCGTGAGTCTCGGAGTGTCTTTCTGACATTTTCCTTCTGTTCTTCGGCCTCCGCTTTCGCCTCTAGTGCCATGTCGCCGGACTTAACTTGATCGTTCGCGTAATCAAATGCTTCACGCAATGTCTTGAAATCCCTGTACGTTTCTCCGTCATTCCAAACACGAATATCTGGCGACTCAGTTTGGTCAACCAATCCATTCCCGTTTTCATCAACTTCATCGGATAGAGGCCATCGTTCTTGTACATCCACGGATTTACCATCTGCATCTCTACCAACGTCCCACCTACGAATGCGCTGATTTCTTTCCTCGTATTCCTCATCTGGCTCTGGTGTTTGCCATTCCTCCGCCGCCTGCCCCTCGCCGCTTTCCGCGAGCATCTTCCAGAACTCAGCATCAGCGCCGGTATCAGTGGATAGTCCTGCCGTCACGTTCTCAGCCGCAAACGGTACAGCCATCGTCTCGGAGGCCAGTGCTTCGTTGAAGGTGTCGCGGGAAAGTGGGGTGCGAGTGGTTGCGCTGGCTTCGCCAATCTTGGAGAACTTCGTGGCAACTGCATTGCGGGAAAATACGGCGTCGTACCTCGCTTTGGGTAACTCAGAAACAATCTGATCTGCCTTTGCAACAGCGGACGAAATTTCTGGATTGTCTTTGACAATCTCAGTATCCAGTTTTCCGACCAGCATATCTATCGGGCGCGGATTCCCGGAACGATCTGTGCGTAAATTGTCCCCACGCACGTCACTCACCAAATACGGTTCACCATCCACTACCGTCACAAAATTCCGGACCGTATCCGTTGGACGCGCAATCGCCTTGTCAGACACTTCGACGATCGCACCCCGCTGGATTGCACCTGATACATCTTCTGAACGTTCCGCACCCCACGGCTGTTTGGTGACAATGACACCCTCAGGGGTCATGCCAAGAATTTCAGTCGGCGCACCGCCGATTGCATTGTGAATACGGATTCTGTCCAGTAGGTCAAGCACGCTACCGGGCTTGGCTTTTGCGGCTACCTCACCGCGCAACTCTACAATTCCTAAAGTGGCTCCAATCCCGCGATTGTAAGGGATATAAAGTTTGTAAGCGAACTGGTCGTTGTTAGATTGGAATACCGCGCCTTCCGCTCCTTGTCCAACATTCACACGGCGCATCTTGTCGGAGTGAAGGCGTTCCCACAAAGACCAAGAAGAATAATTCTTTGTGTCTGAAATGCCGAGATCGGCAGAAGTGATTGGCTTTAGACCGAGGACTTCGTTGAATCGCCTTGCAAAATCTGGCGCACCCAATTGATCGCCGGATTGTCCGGAAGCCGCTGCCCACTTTCGATAATTTCCAGCGGAACTGGCGGCAATATCCCGTGCGGTGTCAGCAGCAACTCGCCGGGAGGTAAGTCGAGAAGGATTTTGCGTAACTGAGTCGCGTTCACGTTCCTCTCTATACTCACCTTCGATATTTGATGCAACAACTTTTTGTCCCGGTTCTGGATTAGTACCACGTCCAACCTCGCCAGACTCATCCCGAACCACTCGTTTCAACTCCGCAATCGCCCGGTCAACCAAACTGCGAATCTTGATCCACGCCGCGCCAATCTTGTCCCGGAACCACTGGTACACGCCTTTCGTTGTCCGCTTGCCATTGCCCCAAGCATCTTCGACAATAGTGCGGACTTCATTCGCTACTTCCTTTGTAAGCAGCGCGGGATTGATGATGCTTCCCTTGTCGTCCGAAAGGCGTTTCTTGAGACTGTTTTCTGCATCTTCCGGTGATTGACTCTCAGTGTCCGGGCTTTCATCGGATTGGTGTTGCTTCTTTTCAATCGCGTCAATCTCAGATTGTAAGGTTTTTAGGTATGTCTCTGACGGCCAGTCCAGTTTCTCAGATTGTTCCTTGATTTGATTGACTCGGTTTGGCCCGGTCAAATCTTCAAGTTTCTTCTCGGCTGCGGAAATCTTCACGTCGGTATCATTGCTACCGCCTTCTTTGCTTTGCTTGACGAGGCGTGACATAATCTCAGCCAGTTTGCGCTTTTCCTCGGCAAGAGTGGTATCTTGATCGAACTTCTTTCCGGTCTGCTTCTGCAATGTTTCGATATTGAACTTGGATTGCGCGATCTGATCTTCCGCACGTTTGACGTGCAACCCGCTGGCGATGCTGCGGATCGTGCCGAGCGCAGAACGGGCGATGGAGAGAGCGTCTTTCGTGCCGGACTCGTCTGCCGCCAGTCCCATCTCGTAGGTGTTTTCTCCGCGTACAAGGTAGCCATGTACGGTGTTTTGACCCGCATGCCGGCCGCCCTGCATCCGGGCGACAACAGTAAACGGTCCAATGTGGGCAATCGGATAGTCAGTCTTGTCGAGTTCAACTCCCAGCAGTGAATCTACGGCGGTTTCGAGAGCCTTTTTTAGTGGTTCCTTCTGCTCAGTGTACGTCTTCCCGTGAACCTCAATCTCTTTAGCCTCCTGCGCCATGACGGTCTTGGCTGACTCGAAATCGCGATTGAGTCTCGGTACTTCGGCCTGCACCCGTGTAATGTTCCGGTTCTCGTAATCAATCTGTGACTGGACACGGGCTTGCGCTGTCTGGAAAATGCGCCGTTTCTGTTCTAGCTTCTTGATATTCTCCTGCGCTTCGACGGCATTCAACACATCTGGATTACCCGTTGCTTCGGCCATGACACGCGCCGGCGATATTTCCTCACTGTCGGTTTCTTCAATCTCCCGAACTTTAGCACCGTACTTCAAGAATTGGTGAATGAACGCATCTTTATTGTTAATCAGTGACCAAACGAATGAGTCAAGTGATCCCTCGGTAACGTAACGAGAAATTCCAATCTCTGAATGACGATTTTTTTGCCGCCACGAACGGCCATCGCGCTGCCGCATTCGCCCCGGTGTCATCGGGGCGTCAATGTTGTGTCCATACTTCAAATGTTTTTGCGCGTTGACGCCTGTTCCCATCGTCGCGGTCGAGCCGATGCCAACCAACGCTTGACCGTTGTGGAGATTGGCAATCGCCGCGAGCCGTTCGTCGCCTTCTTTCAGCTTCGTAAAATCAATAATCTTGTTGCGCGGGATTCCGCCCTTCACCAGTCCGTCAATGATGTGCTTGTAGAGGCTGAATCCCCAATCGGTCGGGTTCACTCCCATATCGGAGAAAATCATCTGCGTGACGGTTGGATCGGCCTTATAATTCGCCAACACCGCCGCAATCGCCTTAGCTACCTTACCTTCAGGGTTCTCGGTGTAATTCGGAGTAATTAGCCCCATGTGCAACGCGGCTTTGCGGCCATCGGTGCAAATCTTGAGCATGTTATCGCCGCCCTTTTCAACCTTTTTCCCCTTCAAATCTTTGGCGCGTTGAGCAAGCTCGCGCATATACGCCGCCTGCTCCTTGTTCATGTCGGCCTTTACTACCGCCTCAATCTTCTTCGGGCGTTTGATGTTGGGCATGTCTTCGACAAACCGCGTGTCGAGCATCTGGCGCGCAATCGCGGACAACTCCTGCAAATTGGTGAACCGCTTGAAGCGTGTCGTCGGCTTGAACTCACCGGCAGCGGTCGGCTCAATCTGTGTCACGGTCTGGCCGAACGTATTCGCCCAGCCATCAAACGCCGAGATACCGCGTGCTTCGAGTTCTTCGGGTTGTAGGTACTTCTGCCAGTTGTAAAGCTCCACCATTGAATTATCAATCGGCGTGCCAGTCCCGAATACCATTATAGCTTTCGGGTTATTCTTCCGCATCCACCGGGTATTCAGCAGCAGGTTCGTCGCCCGATCAGATCGGGATTGCGGGATGCCTTTGACGCTGCCTCGGCTGGTATAGACGGGCAAACTTTTGTAAACGTGTGCCTCGTCAATCATCAGCATGTCAATCCCCGACTTCTGGAACGTAATCGCGGTATCGCGGGGGCGGTCGAGTGCTTCCTTGAGCTTTTCTTCCAACCGCTCTTTCAACTTCTCAAGCTGCTTGGTGGTTTTGTCCTTCTTGGCTCTGCGTCCGTAACGTCTCTCACCGCTATTAGCTTCGGCGGCGCGGATCACGTCCGACAACTCCGCGATTTCCTCACGGATAAACCCTTCTTCAACGTCCTTGTCCACGTCCATCATGTTGAGATTGTCGTGGGTCAGGATGATCAAATCCCAATCGCCAGTCGCAATCCGCGCAATAGTCTTGCGCCGGTTCTCCGCGTCGAAGTTCTCATTGGTCGAGAGAATCTTCATCGTCGGGAAAGCCCGTTGAATTTCCTCAGTGACTTGCTCGATATTGGCCTTCAACACCGACAATGCCGGCTTGTTGGCAAAACCCAGTTCTTTCATCTTCGCCGCTGCCATGCCGTAAATTAGTGACTTTCCTGTTCCCACTTCATGCCCCATAAGAACCCTACGAACGTGCATGATTAGTGAAACAGTATTATTCTGGTGAGTATAAGGAATTACTGACGTACTCATCGTAGGAAACTCCAACCACGAACCGTCAGATTTGAGTTCTACGATATTATTCATGGTGTCGTTGTAGAACCGGTGCAACCTCGCCCGGCGTTCGTCGTCAGTCCAAACCCATTCTTTGAACAACTCACGAACTTCCTCAACCTTCAGGTTCGCCGCTGCCGATTCGTCGGGCAGGAACACGCGGTGTTCACCATCGGCATCCTTCACCGGCTTGTAGAGCATGATCGGCTTGTCATCCATCGCGCTCTGTACGATGTCCTGAAAGTCGGCCATTGGCGTGCCGTAAGTCTCGGTGAATGATGGGCGATTCTTGATGTACTTGTCCCGCACGTCGAGAATCCACTTGCCGGTCTTCTGCAAGTACGCCGCCGTCATCATCTCTGGCCGGAAGTTGTGCAGGGACGCGAAGAACTCGGAGTAGTCCGAACCCAGAACCCACGGCGAGCCGAGTTTCACGTCAATCTCGCTGTGCGGTTTGTCTTCTGGAATGGCCTTTTTCAGAGCCTCGACGTTGTGATTTAACGACGGATCGAGCTTCGCCGCCGCTTCCGCCTGCAACAGTTTCGCTCGCACGTTGCCGGACAGGTAGAAATCAGACAACTCCAAACCGCCGTCAGGCGTCTTGAATGCCATACCGCTGCGGGTCAGGTCGGCAACAACCTCATCATGGGATTTTCCGATCAGTTCGCCTATCCGGTCGGGATCAATCCCACCGGTCTCATTCATCGAATAGCCCACCGCCTGTTTGATGCTGTCGGCCTTAGTTTTCTTCTCCAACGCTTTGACGGTGCGCTTGCTGAATATGTCGGCCTTTGTGACCGTCTTATTCTCCGGGTTGTATTGCTCCAATGCCAGCAGGTTCACCCAGTCGGGATCATCGGCAATCAGTCTCTTGTGGGTTTTGGAGTGCAGATTGTCAAACTTCTTCACGTAATCGTCGTAATGCCGGTTCAACGTCTCGCGCAGTGGCGTAAGATGGTCGTCGTTGACGCCAGCTAACTCCTGCGCGGTCAACTTCTTAATGTCGTCCCGGATCGCCAACAACTTCGACACTTGGGCAATTTCCTTGCCCATCTTTTTTTGCACCATCTCGTTACCTTGCCGCTGCCAGAGTTCTTTGCTGTTGCGGACTTCGTACCCGTAATCCTTCAGCTTGGAATCCGCCTCGACGATTTGGCTCGGTGTAACCGGCTTCGTGCGAGTCGTTTTTTCGTAAATGTTCTCCGGCAATCGCGCAATGGCCTGCTGTAACCGTTCTACGAAATCATCTGTTAGGCTTACGTTTGGTTGGCCACCACTGTAAAGCTTGCTCTTGCGGTCGAGCATACCGAGGATTTGCTCTGGATGGTCGGCGTAGTATTCGTTGATTGGGATTGGTTCGGCTGTTCCGGACATCTTGACTTCCCGAATCCCCATCCACTTTGTCCCGCTAGGCGCAACGCCTTCCGGTCGCCGTTTCAAAATTACGATGTCCGTTACAACTGAAGTTCCGGCGTTCTTCAGGAACGACCCACTCGGCAACCGCATCGCTGCTACCAAGTCCGCTTTCGACGCCAGCACTTCCCGGACGCGAGGATTCATCTTGTCAAGCGTGCCGGTGCTGGTGATCGCCACGAGCAACCCACCGGGCCGCACCGTCGAGATGCCTTTCAGAAAAAAGTAATCATGCAGATTTGCCCCGATCTTGTTGTACTTGTCCTGACGGATGGTAATGTCGCCAAATGGGTAATTCGATATTTGCAGGTCAAAAAAGTCGTCTGGTACATTTGCCTCTTGATACGGAGTCGTTTCGTGGTGGCCGTCCGGGTGCAACAGCTTGGCAATATTGGACGTGAGATTGTCCATTTCTGAGCCAACCAGCGAGGACTTGGCGCGCATGTCGCCGGGCATCACGCTGTAGAACAACCCAATCCCTTCAGCCGGTTCATTGATTTTGCCGCCTTTGAAACCCAGTCGCCGCACCATGTCCCACATCCCAACCGCCAACCGAGGGGCTGTGAAGTGAGCGTTTATGGTGGAGGCTCGTGCGGACTCCCATTCATCATCCGTTAGTAACGCCTTGAGTTCTTCCCGCTCCTTGGCCCACTTGCTCGCTTCGTCGCCGTAGTACCCAAACAGTCCTTCGGAGTATGACGACCGGCCCCAGCCAACGTAACGGGCGAGGGTGGCTTGCTCGGCGGGTGAGGCGAGTCGCTGTTCCTCCATGATCGCTTTCATCAAGCGAATGGCGGCGACGTTATCCTTGAACTTGGCTTTATCTCCGCCGTTCTCGAAGATGTCGAGGTCGGTGAGAGAGAAATTGTTAGAATTGGCGGGAGCTTTGGCTGCTGGCTTTACTCCGGCGTTAGCGACTTCAACCACTGATTCAGAGCCGACTCCGCTATCGAGTCCTCCGCTTCCTGTTCCTCCGGTGTTTCCGCTGGTGACGGACTGACGTTCTCCATCATTTCCCTGATCGCCGTCTCCCGCGCTACCTCCGGGGATGTTCCTTGTTCCACCATCAGGTTGAAGCCCTCCTTCGCTTGCTCCTGTTGCACTAGCAGGAACGGCAGTAGGTCGCTCTTTTTCAACAGTTCGAGGTGAAGTTCTGGCAGGTTGTTTTTGAGATGTTTTTTCAGAAGTTGGCCGAATGGCGTCAACTGTTTCTGCGGGAGTGTCGCCGCTTGGTCTTTCCAATAGCTCATTGTCTGCTCCTGTCTTAATATCGGCCTCGCGGCCTTGTTTGTCAATTACCTCGAAGATGCTCTTGGCGGTCGTCGCATCAACTTCATCCAGCCCCATAATCTCGGCAATCGAATTCCACGCACCACGGAGATACGCCTTGATCCTCTCCCACAATGACGGCATCCGGCCTTTCACGGCCTCCGCGAACTGCTTGAACGTCTTCGTCCCGCCCTTTGCGTACAATGCGGCCAACTGTGTCGCTGTGCTGATAATCTTGGGATCCGGTACGCCTGAAAGTACCTGTCCGAGAAGTTTGGTAAGTTCGGCTTCGAGACGCTCCGCCTCGGCTCGATCCTCGGCATTCAGGTTGTCGAGCGGGGACTTGACAGCGGGGGTAGATGTGGCTACCGGCGAAGGCTGCGCCGTTGCGGGGGCTGGCGCGACGGCTTGCGGTTTCCATGCGACACTGCCATCGGCCACGTCATCAGCCAGAAAGCTTTCCCCACCACTCAATGAGAACCCATGCGGTGACGATGTTTTGACGCGGCTGTTGATTGTCCGTCCATCCACGTTAACCGTAACAAGGTCGCCTACGGTTGGCATCGCTACCGGTGGCTTGGCTGCCGGCGTTTCCTTAACCTGTGGGGTTAAAGGTTTCGCCGGCTCGTCCTTACGAGCATCTGCTCGCTCCACTTCGAAAGCCGGGTGAACAACCATGTTCTTGTCCACTTCTTTCTTGATAACCGCCTTCCACTGGCCGGGATTTTTCAAGAATGTTTCGAGTGAATTGCGGCTGGGGTAGCGTTTTACAAAGTAATCATTCCCGTCTTTGGTCGGCTTGATCGCCAGCAGGTTCGCGTCAGCGCGGTCGCGCAACTCTCTGTGACGTGCAAATGATATTGTAACCGGTGGGGCTGGCGGTAGGGCTGTCTGGGTTGTGATGTCACCCTTGACAATCTTTGATTCTGACAAGACCGGCTTGCCGTTCTTGTACGGAAAATCTATTGCCACCACCTCATCGAACGGCCCGGCTCCTTTTAACGTGTCAATGTTCTTCGCCTCGACCTTCGCAAATTTACCCTTAACCTGAACCCGAACACCCTTCGCACCTTCTGGAAGTTTGACCGTCTTACCGGCGTGCAATGCTTCAGCGAGGGTCTGAGGCGTGACATTTGAGGCTACCTGCCCACCGGTCACGGCCGGAGCTTCCGGCGGAACTGGCGCAGGGGTCGTTGCTTCTGGCGTGGGTGCCGGTGACACGGCGGAGGGTTTCGGGCCCGCAACCCACTCGTCAATGGCTTTGCGCGTGTCGCGCTGGGTTGATGGTAACTTAATACCGGTTTCCTCGGTGAAGATTTTACGGGATAGCGGGTTGCCAATATCGAGGATAGCTTTTAAGGCGTTGGGGTCTTTGGCCTCGATCGCCGCCGTCAACCGTTCCAGCGTCTTGGGGGCGACCTGCTCACGGATTGGTAGCGCATCCACCCACTTGCGATATTCCTGCGCGTACTGGTCTTTCTTCGGTGACTTCGCCATCTCCGCCAACGTCATTCCTTTGGATGCTGCAAAGCGGTCTTGTAGGGTTGTCGCTACTACTGGCGCTGGCTCCGCTGCTGGGGGCTGCGCTACGGGCGGGGCGGGGGGTTGGGAGGCAAGCCATTCCGTGTACTCTGCCTGCAACTGCTGTTGCTGGTCTGGCGGCAACGCTCGCGCTTGCTCCATTGTCATTCCACGTTCAGCCAAGAACTTCACTTGCGTCTCGCGCGCTTCACCAACTGCGCGTAAAACGTCGGCTCCCGGCCCGGCGGGCTGTGTCGTTGCGAGTTTAGGTGAGGCAGCGGGAGCTTGAGGCGGGACAGGCGCGCCGGCGGGAGTAGCGGTTAAATCGCTGGAGTGTAGCACCCCTTGAAAA
>Ga0209083_1000511_pt1 | contig 56780 bp, 50 predicted proteins | sample AM7aDNAmetaG_FD_184132 | JGI IMG/M metagenome (GOLD analysis project Ga0209083, IMG submission 184132) | Freshwater microbial communities from Finland to study Microbial Dark Matter (Phase II) - AM7a DNA metaG (SPAdes) (version 3) | ecosystem: Environmental > Aquatic > Freshwater > Lake ...
AGTAACTCTTTAAGTTGCTCCTTGGATACTGACGTTTCCATTTCAAGGATTTGCTCCCAGATACCACGCTGTTTGAGGATTTCAATTGAAAGGTCGTAGAGGTTAATGTCCAGAACTCTCACGCCAGTTTGCTCAAGGCGATTGACCAACTGCCGTTGCACCCTCTCCATCTCAACGGACTCCTCGGGGGGGTATGCGCAGACATAAAATGGTATCTCGCCATTCAATGCTTTTTTTTCTAAAAAACGCCGACCTGAAATCACGCGGAATACATGCTGCAAACGCTCATCAGGCTTTATTTTGATCTCTGTGCTCATGTTGCGATCCCGGTTATACCAGATTCAAATGCAGGGAACATCAATATATCTGTACGATGTTGTTGCGGTATGGTATCAAGAAACCGCTTACTCAACATTGAGCCATTGATCGTATGATCTGTTGCCAAAAGCTCGGCTTCCCGTAATATTTTGAACAATACCTGACGCAGCTTGTTTCTGGTCGTCGGCTTAATTTCTTCAAGCTCAGGGTGCCACTCTGACTTTTTGTTAAAAAAACAATCAAACTCTTCGTAATGAAGATCAGCCTTCAAGCTGATATAGCGTTCCCGAATAACCTCTTTCGCAAAATCAGCAATAAAGCGGTAACGACGACAAACCGCGAGCCACAGGAGATATTTCTGCTCCTGCGTAGAACCTGAAATCAGTAAATCCAACTCACCAGCTTCGAGTGTTTTCAATCTTGAGATAATTTCACGGGATACCCGTGTTGAGGAATTGAGCGTTCTTGTCTGTAAAAGGTTTTCAGAAAAAACCTTCTTTCGAACACTTTCCCAGTCATTGAACTCCAGATACAACACTGCCAGTTTCACAGAATCTCGGTAAAAAAGAGCGCCTGTGGTAAACGCCATGCTGTATCTCTCGTGGTTCATTCCTTGCCTAAATTCTTTTTTATAAATTTTATTGCCGTTCAAATATACAACTATATTTCGCCCGAATAAACGATTTCAGCTCATATAAGCCGATATTACATCAATGGTTATCGGTGTATTTTTGATAGTATAAAGGGTACCTCTCTTTATTATTGAGAAAAAAATCAAATCATTTTTGTTATTTATGAGTCGGGCAGGCAGAATAAAGAAAGCAAAGGAAAATACTTAAAGAATTTCATGAAAATTCTCAACCGATATATATTCGGGCAATTTGCAAAGGCATTTCTTTTTACAAGCCTGGCGTTTATTTTTTTGTTCATTCTTATCAGTATGGTTGAAAAACTTGATAAGTTTATGGACAAGCATCTCAGCCTTATGGAGATTGCCCGTTACTATGTTTTGTCAATACCGTCCACCATACTAATAACATCTCCGATAAGCGCTCTGCTATCATCAATCCTTGTGGCGGGAAGACTCTCTGCTTCAAGCGAACTTCCTGCTATTCGCTCTGCTGGAGTCAGTATGCGCCAGTTACTGACCCCTTTTTTTACCGGCGGACTTCTCATCTGCGGCATCAATCTGGTCAATGCCTGCTGGATAGCGCCGGAAGCATTTACGGGCATGAATAACTTTGAGCAACTGTATGTCAACGATAATGCTACACAGCCTCAGAAAAACAGAACTCTTCATATTCTGGAACCGGGAAGCCGTATTGTCTCTTTACAGGCGTTTGATGGTCATCGACTCAACGTCAGCGCAGTTTCCATAGAGGATTTCAACGGTTCCCACCTCAGCATGCGCATAGATGCCGATTCAATGCGCTATGACAAAAAAAACGGAGAGTGGATCATGCAGCATGCCTCAACTCGTCTTTTTACTGGAAATAATGAAGAGTTGACCGTGGCCCCCTTGAAACCAATAAAGCTTAGCCTGACGCCGCACTCACTTGAGGATCTCAATCTGCAGCCAGACGAAATGAACATCCTCCGGCATTACCAATACCTTTCAGAAAAAGAACATGCCGGATTTTCAGGACTTGAGCGCGCCATGGTAAAGTTTCATTCTAAAACCTCCTTACCCTTTGCCTCGCTTATCATTATTCTGATCGGCGTACCACTGTCGGCCAAAAAAAAACGGGGAGGTCTGGCTTCTGAAATAAGTATTACGCTCTTTATCGGATTTCTCTTTATCGGGCTGCAGAAAACCATTGCGATTGCTGGCTATCAAGGAATTATGAACCCTATGCTTGCTGCATGGCTGCCGAATATGCTGTTTCTGTGCATCGGCTATGCGATTTATAAAACAGCTGTCGACTAACACTCCATGAGTATCGAATTGCCTCACGTTATTGTTTTAATGACCGATTTCGGTTTGAATGACATTTATGTGGGCCAGATGAAGGGAGTCATCCTTTCACTTGCTCCTTCTGTTCAGATTATTGATCTGACCCATGCCATATCACCTCAGAATATTGCGCAAGCGGCATTCTTTCTTGCCAAGTCTCTTCCTTTTTTTCCGGAGAGATCCATTGTTGTGTCGGTGGTCGACCCTGGAGTAGGTTCGTCACGTCAGGCAATTGCTCTTGAAACTGATAAACATACTTTTCTTGCGCCGGATAACGGATTACTCACGGCTGTTTTTCAGACCCAGAACATCAAGCAGTGCGTAACCATTACTGAGGAGCGTTACATGCTCTCTGTCCGGAGTTCAACCTTTCATGGACGGGATATTTTTTCTCCTGCAGCTGCGAATCTTGCATCAGGTGTTCCACTGCAAGAGCTTGGCAAAACCATTGACCCGGCAGATTGCGTCAAGATTTCTATGCCGGAATGCAATACCCGGGATAACGGACAATCCTGGGATGGAAGCATCATCTCTATCGATCATTTCGGTAATCTGGTGACTTCTCTTGACTCACTACTGTTTGATGAGCGGAAACAATGGGTGGTAAAGGCGGGAAACGGGGTAAAGATTCCGGTGGTCACCACCTATAGCGATGTGCCAGCTCAACAGCTGCTCGCCTATACGGGAAGCAGCGGTATGATTGAGATTGCGGTAAGAAACGGCAATGCGGCCTCAACGCTCGGATTGAAAGAGGGTGATCCTGTAACAGTGACCATCAGCTGCCGATGTACTCTTTGAGAATCTTGCTGTAGGCTGACTGTCTTAAGCGGCGTATTGCTTTTTCCTTGATCTGACGGACACGCTCTCTGGTGAGCTTGAATTTTTCACCGATCTCTTCAAGGGTAAGCGGGTTATCCATGCCTATGCCGAAATAGGACTTGATGACGTCGGCTTCTCTTGGGGCAAGGACGGAGAGAGAGCGCTCAACTTCAAGCGTCAGGGAATCACGGTTAAGACCATAATCGGGCAGATGTCCATCATTCTGCAGAACATCAAGCAGGCGGTTGTCGTCGCCCTGAGCAAAAGGTGCATCAACCGAAACATGCCGTCCGGCAATTTTAAGAGTATCAGCGACATCCTGCGAATCCATTTCGAGAAGAGTGGCAAGTTCCCTTGTGTTGGGGTCGCGTTCAAATTCCTGCTCAAGCTGGCTGTATGCCTTGCTGATCTTGTTGAGCGTACCTACCCTGTTCAAGGGAAGACGGACAATTCTTGACTGCTCGGCCAATGCCTGAAGGATTGACTGGCGAATCCACCATACCGCATAGGAGATAAACTTGAATCCACGGGTTTCATCAAACCGCTTGGCCGCCTTTATAAGACCGAGATTTCCTTCATTGATCAGATCGCCAAGAGTAAGCCCCTGGTTTTGATATTGTTTGGCCACAGAGACAACAAATCGCAAATTTCCCTTAATCAATTTATCAAGTGCTCGTTTTGCCCTTTTGTATTCAGTCGTATCGACCGGCATATCAAAACCCTCTTTGATTGCCTTGGTCAATTTGACCTCGTCTTCGGCTGTCAAAAGATCATATTTTCCTATCTCCTGCAGGTAACGATCGAGAGAAAGGCTCTCGCGATTAGTTATCTGTTTGCTTATTTTAAGCTGCCTCATGTATACTCCCTTGCGAACTTCAGCGATTTAAACCTGTCCTGACGGCTGACGTGATACCGAAAAAACCACAAAATATCATTTCAGGCCGATTTAATCTAAAAAAACGATTTTTTTCTTACAATTCTTCCGTCCTCAATCATTAAGAACTGTCAAATTGCTGTTGAGTTTTGAAAGATTATCCTCGGCTTCCTTCAGTTTTGAGCGCTCTTTCTCAATGAGTTCCGCTGGCGCATTGTCAACAAAACCCGAATTTGAAAGTTTCCTGCCGAGCGCAACCACATAAGAGGAGATATTTGCAATCTCCTTCTGGAGACGAGCCCGCTCTTTATCAAACGATATTAACCCCTCAAGCAGGACAAATAGTTCATTGCCCTCGACGACTGATCCTGCCGCATGGCGTGGCCGAACTCCATCTGTGGTCACCTTTGGAAGACATTGGCCAAGTGCGGCAATAAGCGACAGATTAGCTTCAAAGACCAGGCGATCGACATCGCTGGAAGGCCAGAGAAGAATTTCAGCCTGACTGTTGTGGGGAACACCGAACAACGAGCGCAGACTTCTGACCTCGGTGACTAACTTCTGAATCAAGGTAAAGCCAGGAACTTCCAGCCCGCAGAACTTTGAATCGGAAAGCGGCATCGGGGAAAGTGCAATACTCTCACTTGAGGGACGCTGGAGAATCTGATGCCATATTTCATCGGTAATGAAGGGCATAACCGGATGCAGGGCCTTAAGAAAGCCTTCGAGTACATGAACCGCAAGACAAACAGCGCTCTGGGCTTCCTGGCGTGTCAAATCTCCTGAAAGCTGAACTTTGAGCGCTTCAAGATACCAGCCGCAGTAATCACTCCAGAAGAAGTCGTAGAGTAACCGGACAATGTCATTGATCTTGAACTGAGTGAAGGCGGTATGATAACGGTCGAGCATAGCATGATAGCCTGACAGAAGCCACTGTGCGGCAAGATCAAAACTCTCTGTATGTGGATCGAAAGCCTGATAGAGAGTTGAAAACTCTTCATGATTGCCGAAATACTTCTCACGCTGCATAAAGACAAGGCGTGAGGCATTCCATATTTTTGTGGCAAAATTTCGTCCGAGTTCACATTTTTCTTCGCCGAACAAGACATCCTGACCGAGAGGAGCAATATAAATAATGGTGAAGCGTAGCGCATCAGTGCCGTAGGTGTCCATGACCTTGATCGGGTCGGGCGAATTACCAAGAGATTTTGAAAGTTTTCGCCCTTTCATGTCACGGATAATGCTGGTAAAATAGACATCACGGAAAGGTACCTCTCCTTTGAAATAGAGCCCCGCCATGATCATTCTGGCAACCCAGAAGAAAATGATGTCCGGTCCGGTTACAAGCGTATTGGTTGGATAAAACGATCGAAGATCATCATTATCACTATGCTTGTCGGTCCATCCAAGCGTGGTCAGCGGCCAGAGCCAGGAAGAGAACCAGGTATCGAGCACATCGTCGTCCTGGACAAGCTTGTCGGTGCCGGCAAGATGACATGCCTCTTCATAATTCGAGGCAACCCATACCTTGCCTTCTGTATCATACCAGGCAGGAATGCGGTGACCCCACCAGAGTTGGCGTGAGATGCACCAGTCCCTTATATTTCCCATCCAGTGACGGTAGGTGTTGATCCAGTGCGGGGGGTGAAACCGGATCTCTCCTTCATTGACAACCTGGAGAGCACGCTCGGCCAGAGGGGACATCCTGACAAACCACTGCTCCGAGAGATATGGTTCAACAACGACATCAGCGCGTTCGGAATAACCTACATTGTGCTCATACTCTTCAACACGGACAAGATGACCTAACTCTTCGAGATCCTTGAGAATTTTTGTTCGTGCATCAAACCGGTCCATACCTGCATATCCGAACTCATCGATCATTCTGCCGTCTTTACCTACAACCGATATCGCCGTCAGATTGTGTCGCTTACCAACTTCATAATCGTTTGCATCGTGTGCCGGAGTTATTTTCAATGCACCGGTACCAAATTCGATATCGACATAATCGTCAGCTATGATGGGAATATGTCTTCCGGCAACAGGCACAATGGCAAGTTCGCCTACCAGATCGATGTAACGGGAATCCCGGGGATTGACTGCGATGGCTACATCACCGAGAATGGTTTCGGGCCTTACGGTCGCAATGGTAATGTATCGTCCGGGATGTCTGGCAAGGGAATACTGGACATAGACAAGGTTGTCGCGACGAGGTTTCATGATCACTTCTTCGTCGGAAAGCGCTGTCTGTGAAACAGGGCACCAGTTGATGATGCGGGTGCCGCGATAGATCAATCCGTCACGATAGAGCGTAATGAACGCATTGACAACAGCTTGTGAGGCGCCTTCATCCATGGTGAAGAGATTCCGCCGCCAGTCGCATGAAATGCCAAGGCGGCGCAGCTGCTTGAGAATGAGACCGCCGTACTCCTCCCGCCACTGCCATACATTGTCGAGAAACTCTTTTCGTCCGAGATCATGACGTGTCACCCCTTCGCGTTTGAGCTTCTTTTCAACTACCGTTTGTGTCGCAATGCCGGCATGATCGGTACCGGGAAGCCAAAGTGCCTCATGTCCTGTCATTCGATTGTAACGGATAAAAATATCCTGCAAGGTATGATTCAGCACATGACCGAGCGTAAGACTTCCGGTCACATTCGGAGGAGGCATGAGGAGGGTATAGGGCGTTTTGCCGTTGTCCTGCACTCTGGAACTTTCAGCATGAAAACTTCCTATTGCTTCCCAGTGTGCACTTCTCCACCGGTCTTCAACGTCGTGATGGTTATAGATTTTTTCCAGATTGAATGATGCCTTCTGATCGCTCATGATTAGTCCTTCTTTTCGGGCATGGGGCGTTTTTCGAAAATTGAGTCAATAAGGCCATAATCAAGGGCTTCCTGTGCGTTCATCCAGCGATCCCTTTCGGAATCCTCCCTTATCTGGGCTACATCTTTGCCTGTATGGCGGGCAAGCAGTTCATCAAGAAGGTGGCGGATCTTTTCAATTTCACGCGCCTGAATAATAATATCGGTTTCCTGTCCATGGGCACCTCCGGAGGGCTGGTGGATCATTATCCTTGAATGAGGAAGCGATGCCCTTTTGCCTTTCGCTCCGCTGGCGAGTAGAAATGCTCCCATGCTTGCAGCCATGCCGACGCAGACCGTTGAAACATCGGGACGGATATACTGTATGGTATCGTAAATCCCGAGACCTGCAGAGACACTTCCTCCTGGAGAGTTCACATAGATGTAGATATCGCGTTCGGGGTCTTCCGACTCAAGAAAAATAAGCTGAGCCATAATCAGGCCTGCAACATGCTCGTCAATACCGCTGCCGAGAAATATGATACGTTCACGCAGAAGCCTTGAAAATATATCGAAGGCTCTTTCGCCCCGTCCTGAAGTCTCAATAACCATGGGAACAAGGTTGTTGGTGATACCCTGCTCTATAGCACTCGAATACATTTTTTTTGCGTGATGCTCAAAACCAAAATTAATATTTGCCATAAATGCCCTATCGTTTGAATTTGGTAAGCTTTTACATTTCCTGATACCTTGCGTGTAAGAGTTAAAATACGTAGTGATAACAACAAATCAAGAAATCCGGTTCCAATTAGCAAAAAAGGATGGTTTCTGCCAACAATGAGAAGCACAAAAAAGTGTACGTTTCAGTACATTAAGCAAACAAATCTCAAAAAATATTGAGGAACATGCAGGTACGCCTCATTTCGGTCACCGCTCCGCTTATCCAGGTTGAAAACCAGCCGCTTTCTCCTGAAGGACTTATCGCCTATTGTGCGAGAGTATCAAGCCCTCGCCAGGAAACTCTTGATTATGAAAAACTGCTTGCCTACTGTATTGCTCACAAGCACTGGAGCGTCTTTGAGATGGTGGATATGAGTGTTGAGATTGTGACGTCAAGAGCCATTTCTCCACAGATTCTCCGGCACAAGAGCTTTCAGTTTCAGGAGTTCTCTCAACGGTACGCCGCCGCACAGGAAATAGAACGATATACACCAAGACGCCAGGACAGCAAAAACCGGCAAAACTCACTTGACGATCTTGATGAGGCGACGAAAGATTGGTTTGACGAAGCGCAGGAGCGTATTGCTCGTCTGAGCCTTGAACAATACAACAGTGCTCTTGAAAAGGGAATTGCAAAGGAGTGCGCAAGGGTGCTGCTGCCGTTGGGCACACAGACAAAACTCTATATGAAAGGCTCTGTAAGAAGCTGGATCCATTATCTTGAGGTACGAACTGACAAAAGCACACAACAGGAACATCGGGAAATTGCCATGGCAATCAAAAAGATATTCATGGCACAGTTCCCTGTTACTGCTGCGGCACTCGGCTGGGTCTAAACTTTCAGCATACTGAGCAGACTGACGAGCTGGCTTTTCAAATCCCTCCGATGGATGATACGATCAAGAAATCCGTGTTCAAGTAAAAATTCGGCTCGTTGAAAGCCTTCGGGCAAATCCCTTTTAATGGTATCTCTGATGACCCTGGGGCCTGCAAAACCTATCAGGGCTTTGGGTTCGCTGATATTGATATCGCCAAGCATGGCAAAGGAAGCGCTGATGCCCCCCATAGTTGGATCAGTCAAAAGAGAGATATAGGGAAGTCTCCTTTCACTGAGGCGGGTGAGACGGGCGGCGGTTTTAGCCATCTGCATAAGACTGAATGCACCTTCCATCATTCTGGCGCCCCCTGACTGGGAAATTACAAGGAGTGGTGCATTGAGTTCCAGGGACTTGTCTACAGCACGCGCAATTTTTTCGCCGACAACTGATCCCATCGATCCGCCTATAAAACCAAAATCCATGGAAGATACAACAAGGGGCTGCCCTCCACTTTCACCATGGGCATTGCGACAGGCTTCAGTTTTACCGCTTTTTTCTATGGTATCGTAAACTCTGTCCGGATATTTTTTGGTGTCTGTAAAACCAAGAGGATCGGCGGCACGCAACTGATCGTCAAATTCGCAATACTTGTCGTCATCAAAAAGAATTGAAAAATATTTATACGGAGATATTCTGAAATGGTGACTGCACTCCGCACAGGTATAGAAATGATCTTCAAACTTTTTTTTATGAAGCATCGCACCGCACTTTTCACATTTCCACCACAATCCTTCAGGCATATCACGCTTGTCGGTCGGATGTATTGATGGTTGTTCCCGTTTAAACCAAGCCATTTTCACAATTAGAAGTAAAGGTTATACATTAAAGCTGAAGATATGAAGTCCGCATGAGATCTCAAAAACAGCCTGCTGAGACTTTCGGTCACAGGCTTTTGAACCAGGAGCATTAGCCCATTGCTGAAACTTAGAATTTTTTTCTCCATAGCTGCAATCATTGTCACAGCTTTTCTGCCGGTCAAGACAGCATCGCCCGCTGCCGCAGCCTCAACAATCACCCTTGTCTATCCCGACACGCTTGCACTGCCACAGCACCGTTATGCGCTGCGCCCTTTTATGAGGCCAGCCAGAAAAACCGTTGGTCTTGCCCTCTCTGGTGGAGGAGCCAACGGCCTTTCACAGATTGGCGTCCTCAAAGCTTTTGATGAAAAGGGTGTTCCTGTTGATTTTATTGCAGGGACAAGCATAGGCGCCATTATCGGAGGTCTTTACAGCTGTGGATACAGCCCTGATGCCCTTGAAGAAATTGTCCATACTCTGCCGTGGCAATCTATTATTTCTTTTAATAATGATTATGCACGATCAAACATATTTCTTGAACAGCAGCGAATCCGCGACCGGGCATCAATTGCACTGAGGTTCGAAAAGCTGAAGCTTCTGATGCCGAAATCGCTTAATTCAGCTCAAAAAATGACCGAAACCCTCGATCTTCTTACGCTGAACGCTCTTTATAAAAGTCGAGGCGAGTTCTCCTCTCTACCCATCAATTTCAGGGCTGTATCGACCGATCTGGTATCCGGAAAACGAATCACTCTTACTACCGGTTCTCTGTCAGAAGCGATGCGGGCAAGCAGTACCGTGCCTATTCTTTTTGAACCTGTCGTTCGTGATGGCTATGAACTTGTTGACGGAGGGCTTGTCGCAAATCTACCGGTCGATGAACTTGATGCCGTCAACGCACTCTATAAAATTGCGGTCGATACACACGGAAGCATGTACTCGAAAGGTGAAGAACTTGATCTGCCATGGAAAGCGGCTGATCAGACCATGACTATTTTGACAAAATTGCAATATCCTGCACAGCTTGCAAAAGCCGATATCGTCATCACCCCTGATCTCAATGAGCATAAAGCGACTGATTTTTCTGATATCACCTCTCTTATTGAAGCAGGGTACAACAAAGGAAAAGTTCTGGCTGAAACCATAAAACAGAGTATCGTAAAAGAGAGGGCAAGCAGCCCCGCTATCGGAGGATATTCAAAAACAGTCATTTTCCCTGATGAGAGTCCTGAATTCAGAGAGCATTTCCTTATTGTTTCGGGTATTGTACGAAATGCTGCCGAGCCTGCGAAAACCCTGCACGACCTGCTTGCGACAGATCTTTTCACGAGAGTGTATGCTGAACTGGACAAGCGTTACAAAAGGGTGACATTTCACCTTGACCCGCTTCCCAGAATAAACAAAATCACCATCACGGGAGGGCCGACCGAGGCACTTACCTCATCAGAAATCGAAGCATGTTTCAGACCGGTCACAAATGTTCTCTATACCAATGCCGCAGGAACCAGGGTACTTGAAGCACTTGTCAACAAATATCGAAGCAAAGGGTTCTCTCTTGTCGCTATCGAAAGTACTTCATTCAACGGCCCGACCCTTCAAGTAAAGCTCTCTTCGGGAAAGCCGGATGGCATTGAGTTTCAACGCAACAAGAACATTACGGGATTAACTTCCCTGAAGCGTGAAATAAAAATTGACACGACACAGACTCTTAACGTTAAAAAGGCAGAAGAGTCTATCGATAACCTTTATGATACCGGAGCATTCAACATTGTCTCCCTGTCCGCTGAATCAGGTGCGAATGCTGATGCCGGCGGAAATAATCTGCTCAAGTTTTCGATTGAAGAAAAGCCTCCGTCAGTGCTCAGACTTGGATTGCGTTATGATGAAACAAACAATGCCCAGTTTCTTCTTGATTTCAGAAACGAAAATGTCGGTGGAACAACCAGTTCAATCGGGGGCTGGATAAAAGAGGGAAAAAGAAACAATCTGATCAACATTGAGTTTAATATTCCACGTATAGAGTCATCGCATTTCACCATGTCGTCTCGTGTTTTTTATGATGAGCATCTTTTTGATAACCGTGATATAACCTTTTCAAAAGCACCGTTCAATTCTCATTCCTATAGAGCAAGCACCTACGGCATACAGAAATATGGAATAACCTCCGGGTTCGGTACAAGAATCAATAAAAACGGACAGCTCATTGTGGATATGTCTTTTCAGAACTCTCTGTCCTATACTGAACAGGGAAATGGCATGGTACCATTGTCAACAGCAGAGAGCAATATCATCTCCATCGGTTCACAGTTTACTCTTGATTCGAGAAATGACCCACTGATTCCCACCTCCGGCAACTATACAAACTTCAGATACTCAAATTCTTCGGAATCGTTCAACGTCCATGATATTTTCTGGCAGATATCAGGTAACCATGAAGAAAATATCCGGCTCGGGAGCCAAACCACCTTACAGCTTTCCGGATTGTTCGGACTGAGCAGCGTCGGCATGCCACTATCAGAAAAATTTTTTCTTGGAGGACCTGGAACAAGTTACAGCCAACGTTTTATAGGACTGAAAGAAAATGACCTTCCCGGCAACGATATTGCTGCGGTGGGAGTACATCTTCGTTACAAGCCATCGTTTGCCTTGTTCTTTCCAACGTCAATTGTACTCCATTACAATGTGGGTAATGCCTGGGATGACAGGGATGACATCTCTTTGTCCCAACTTATTCATGGTACCGGAACAAGTCTGATATGGGAAACACCACTCGGCCCGGCAAGGTTTACTGTTTCAAAAGCTTTTGCTTTTCTTAAAACAGCGACAAGCAATGGTTCTTCATCACTTGGATTTTCAGATACCATTTTTTATTTCAGTCTTGGACATGACTTTTGAGCAGAACTTTTTTGTATTTTTCGCATCTTCACCATTGTCTGAACAGAATCATTCTTATGATCAAGGAACAGCTATAGCATGAACACCAAGCAAAAACCTCATATTCTGGTCTGTAATGATGACGGCATTGAAGGCGAAGGAATTCATGCGCTTGCAGCGTCAATGAAGAAATTAGGACACGTTACGGTCGTTGCGCCAGCGGAACCACATAGCGGTATGAGTCATGCCATGACACTCGGTGTTCCGCTGAGAATTAAAAAGTTTTTAAAAAACAATCGCTTTTTCGGCTATACGGTTTCCGGCACCCCGGTCGACTGCATCAAGGTAGCTCTCAGTCATATTCTACCCTCAAAACCTGACCTTATTGTATCAGGCATCAACTACGGAAGCAATACTGCGACGAATACTTTATATTCGGGCACTGTCGCTGCAGCGCTTGAGGGTGCTATCCAGGGAATCACATCACTGGCATTTTCTCTGACAACTTATGACAATGCTGATTTTACCTATGCAGGAATATTCGCTCGTAAACTTGCCAGGAAAGTGCTTGCTGAAGGACTTCCTCCTGATACGATTCTTTCCGTCAATATCCCGAATGTTCCTGAATCAGAGATTGCTGGAGTTGTGATCACTGAGCAGGGGCGTTCACGCTGGGAAGAAGATGCCATCGAGCGAAACGACATGTTCAATAACCCTTACTACTGGCTGAGCGGCACACTGCTGCTGCTCGACGAAACCATGCGCAAGGATGAATTTGCCATACGACAAAATTATGTAGCTATTACCCCGCTTTCGTGTGATCTGACAAACCATGGATTTATCGGCAAGCTTGAACAATGGAACATGCAAAAATAAAAGAGTGAATACCTTTCTGCTTGATTACAAACATATTCTGACACCAAAAAAGGGTTTTTCACAGCTTTTTCGTGACTATACATCAGATGGTACCAAACGTTCAGAATTGCTTTCGGAGTGTTTTGACCTTGATGACCAAAAAGAAGCGGATTACTATCGGCAGCTTGGTTTGCTCGGGTCAAGAACTTATGAACGCGAAACCATTATACGAATTCTTTCAAGGCAAAACAGTCGTTACGGATGCACAGCGCTTCATCTGCGCGAAATTGAAAAGCTCCGTTCTCCACGATGTATGGCAGTGGTCACCGGACAGCAACTTGGTCTTTTTACCGGACCTCTCTATACCATCTATAAAGCTCTTACAGCTATTATTTTTGCTGAACGCCAGAAGGCGCTCTTTCCTGAGTATGATTTTGTGCCGATCTTCTGGCTCGAAGGTGAAGACCATGACTATACTGAATCGGCCCATACGGCAATTTTTTCTGAAAACCAGATTGTTCACTTCACCCAGGAACCATACAAGCGTCTGCCTGACCAGATGGTTGCCAACTCCTTGTTTGGTGAAGAGATCAGGCGAACGGTTGAAGATTTTATCCAGCTTCTGCCTGATTCAACCTACAAACAGAGCATTGCAACGATTCTGACAGAGTGCTATTATCCGGGAAGCACCTTTGAGCTGAGTTTTGCGAAAACCATGATGCAGCTTTTCAAGGAACAACCCCTCATTCTGCTTTCGAGCCAGGACCCCGATTTCAAGCGACTGTCATCCAGCATTTTTTTGCGCGAACTCTCTTCGTCGCCGGCATCCTCCTATAATGTTGTTTCGCAAAGTTCCCGTCTGGAAACCCTTGGTTACGCTGCACAGACAAAGCCCAGAACGGTCAATCTTTTTTATGTCAACCAGCATGGACAGCGCCAGAAAATAGAACATCCTTCAGATGACTCTTTCTCCATTGTGCCCGACAAGCAAAGTTATTCAAAAAACCAGATACTTGAACTGTGTCAGGATCACCCTGAACGGTTCAGTCCCAACGTTGTTCTCAGGCCTATTGTTCAGGATTATGTTCTGCCAACCTTTGCCTGCATTGCCGGTCCGGGTGAAATAAGCTACCTGGCTCAATACCGGAAAAATTATGAGCACTTCGGCATCTCCATGCCATTTATTATCCCCAGAGGAAGCTTTACGCTGGTTGAACCGAAAATAAACAAAATTATGGAGAAGCTGCTCAAGGTAGTCGGTAAGCCGGGATTTTCGCGCAAACAGATTTACCATGTAGTATTCAGTGACCTTCAGCAGGTGAAAAAAAATGCGGTAGGTATCTCTGAAAACCCTCAGCTTGAGGCACTGTTTGAACAGACAAAGGAAGATATTCGTCAATCTTTTGCAACTCTCGGTCCCGCACTTTCTAAGATTGACCAGACTCTTGAACATCTTTTGGCCGCTTCATCTGTTCAGTCAACAAAAATTGTCGAAGGCCTTGAACAGAAAGCCTGGAAAGCCAGCCGACGCAAACACGAAGAGCTGCTTGACCAGATCCTTAAAGCAGAAACTGCTCTTTTCCCTGAAGGCATGCCTCAGGAAAGGATAATCAATATATTTTATTATCTCAATAAATATGGAATGGAGCTCATCGACACCCTGAAAAACCTGCTGAGCGGTCATTCAACCGAATCGCACATCATTGTGGAGTTGTAGAGACTTCCGTATCTGCCGGCTTTTGTTCATCATCTTTCTGCAGTAAATGACAACAGTTGCAAACAAGCATCCGAAGCTCATCAGACGAAGCTTCATCACAGATTTTTTTTACCGCAGCCTTTATCTCCTGGCGATAGCTCCTGCTCTTGAGCGATTGAAGTCCTCGCTTTTTATGAATATACTGTGATACGGCGGCAGGGGTAACGCCGAGTTTTTTGGCAGCCTGCGATTGTGTCATGCCAGTTTTTACAAGTTCAATAGCAAGATCAGCCCTGATTTGAGGAAGATGGTACCAAACCGCTTTTTCACAAGGGAATATCACGTTAACACTTTCTTGAAATTAAAGGAATACTACAGGAATTACATTCAGATTTTTCGGCGCAATAATGACTTTTTCTTTAAAATCCATCGGCAGCTGGTCTTTTCTTCTGCTCATGCTTATGCAATTCATACCATTGAATCGCATGAACCCTCCTGCCGTTTCAGACATTCAGACTCCTTACGCCATAAAAAACTCATTGAAAAAAGGCTGTTACGACTGCCACTCAAATGAAACCAGATGGAGCGGTATTGCCTATATAGCGCCGATATCCTGGCTGTTATCATCGACGGTCTCTTCAGGGAGGAGTGTCTTGAATTTTTCAATGTGGAACAAAAACGAAAATAAGAAAAAAGCTCAAATCAGCCAGATCATTGCTCAAGGCTCCGTACATCAACAACTCTATTACAGCTGGAATCCCGAATCGCAGTTAACCGACAGGGAAATGGTCTCACTGCTGCACTGGTTCAATGACTCTATACGTCCCCCGATTAAAAATTCAGGTAATAACCATGAGGATAAAATCCCTTGATGATTTCTATTGCCTTTTCAGGACTATCTTCAAGGTAAATGAAGCCAAGATCATCCGCACTGATATAACCATTTTTCTGAAACATGGTATCATAAATCCAGCGGTAAAACCCCTCCCAGTAGCTTTTTCCGATCAATATGACGGGAAAGCGTTCACTTTTCCCTGTCTGTATGAGCGTAATAGCTTCGGATACTTCATCAAGAGTTCCAAAGCCTCCCGGCAAAGCAATGAATGCCTGGGCATATTTTAAGAACATCACCTTCCGCACAAAAAAATACTGAAAACTGACCAGTTTATTATGATCGATGTACTTATTGGGCTCCTGCTGGTTTGGAAGCTTGATGTTAAAGCCGATTGATGGACCGCCGGCGAGCTGCGCACCTTTATTAGCCGCTTCCATAACACCTGGACCTCCGCCGGTTATTACGGAAAACCCCTCCACGGCAAGCAACCTGCCAAGTGTCTCGGCAAGAAGGTATTCAGGACTTCCGTCCTGCACTCTTGTAGAGCCAAAGACCGTAACTGAGGGACCTGCATCGGCCATCATTTCAAAACCACTGACAAACTCAGCCATAATTTTGAAAACACGCCAACCATCAGCCATAAAATCACTTTCCCGATCTACAGAGGAAGGCGGTTTTAACGGCTTCACTTGCCTCTCTTCTTCTTTTTCTGAAGCACTGCGATACATATCCATGTCGAACTCTCTTTATCAACAAGCTACAGTTCAAGAAAATTCCTGATAATTTTTTTCCCTTCACTGGTCATAATGGATTCTGGATGGAACTGAACACCGTAAAGCAAGAGGTGCTCTGAATCCATTCCCATAATCACCCCGTCTTCAGTCCAGGCTCGGATGGCAAGAGCATCAGGAAGTGTTTCCCGCTCAACGATAAGAGAGTGATATCTGGTTGCTACAAAAGGATTTTCAATTCCATGGAATATTCCCTGGTTGTCGTGGTAGACCAGTGATGTCTTGCCATGCATAATGCTGGCTGCCCGCACCACGTTTCCACCAAGAGCAGCACCGATAGACTGATGCCCGAGACAAACCCCCAACAGTGGAATCCGGCCCTTTACGGCATGAATCAAAGAGACCGAAACACCGGCATCATCCGGAGTTCCTGGACCTGGCGATATAACAATTTTTTCAGGATGACGCTCTATAATCTCTGCTACAGAAAGCTCATCGTTGCGGTAGACCTCAACACTCTGGCCTGACTCACCGATATACTGTACCAGGTTATAGGTAAAAGAATCATAATTATCGATTACAAGAATCATGCCTACTTATGCTTAAATATTATACAAATAACCGGCATGAGCCCTCCATTGCCGAAACGAAACGAAACATGGACTCATAGGAGGCACTCATCACAACATGGCGGCGCTCCATAACCTTCCTTGCTGTGTCAACAGCTTTTTCAATCTCATAGCTCTTAAAACCCCCGCTTCCACCCCATGAAAAGGAAAAAACCTCTTTTGGAGGAAATCCGGCATCGAAAATATTTGCTGCGGTACCTACCACGGTGCCAGTATTGAACATTGCATTGATAGAGCTCTTGGCATGATCTCCCATCAAAAGTCCAAGAAATTGGAGCCCTGTCATCTCCTCCCGGCCATTGAGAAGAAGCTTTATCTGGCTGTAGTTATTTTTAAGATCGCTGGTATTTGTCCCTGCTCCAAGATTGCACCATGAAGAGAGGTAGGAGTGTCCTAAAAAACCGTCATGCTGCTTGTTGGCAAAAGGCTCAATAATGGAATCCTCGACTTCACCTCCGAGTTTTGATCCCATGCCAACAGCAACGTTGCTATAGATATTTGCACCGGTTTTGATCCTCGAACGGGGAGCAAGAAAAACGTTCTGCATAAGAACGGCCTGCGGGTCAACAACGGCTCCTTCCCCGAGTGCCACAAATCCCTCATCTGCATCAAGTACTGCGCCGGCCTTTACCACCGCTCCAGGCGCCACATAGATGCTTGAACGGTTGACCAGGGAAACAGAGGGGTGCACCGTACCTTCAATACGGCCAAGTGCAAGGGTTTCAGCGTCCCGCAGAATCTCTTCGGGATGAAATGCTATAACATCCCAGAGATGACCGATAATCCTGAACCCAGTCACTGATTGAGTAACAAGTTTTCCAGCAAGAGAGGCGGTATCAATCAGATCCGGCAGCAGGCCTCTGTCATTTTCAAGAAGATATCGATGAACTCTGGCAAACAACAGATCATCGCCCTGCATATATGCCTTACCGGGCTCAACAACACCATCAGTGATCATTCGGGCTGCAGCCTCCGAGCAAACAAGTCGTCCATTGACGAGCAGCACATCATCCTCTTCAAGTCTGTTGAACACTGAAGCCGGATATTGTTCGGCATAATATGGAGCAAGATAGCGTCGCAGATGCCAGGTGAGCTTGACACGTCCATTGATGAAATGCTCAAGCTTTTCCTGAAGGGAGCGAAAGCCTGTATATAATCCATAAACCGGTTTCAGGTTGACAAGAGGCTTCAACTCAGAAACTCTGGTATCTTCAAAAACAATGACCTGCATGTTGCAAATGGCGTGTTTTATCGCTGTTTACCTTTATTACATCTTGCAATGTCATAAAGGTAAATCCAAAAAACCGCAAAACCTACAATCAAGCGAAAGCTGAAGCAGGTCATAACGTTTGATGTGAAGAAAGATTGTACTTGAGTTGATGAGGAGTTGTTTGGGAGAAGTGTACGTTATGAATGTCGTCCCCCGAGTTTTGCTATTTCATTGATGATGGCACCACTTTTGTCGAAACGCATGACGTAACAGGGCACTTCCTGTACTATAGCTCCAATAATGTCGAAGGTCTTCTCCCACCAGTCAGCTGTAACAAAGGGACGAATAATACAGGAGAAAAGGTTGCGCATGATTTCCTTGCGGCTGGTGAGCTGCGTGATGGAGTTTTCATCGGCCTGCTCAAGGAAACAGATTGCTTTGAGCGGTGCACTGGAAGATGAAACCCGTGGATTCTCATAGTGATTCCATGTACCATAGACCTGCCAACCATCTTCTTTCTTGCGAATAATGTTGCGGTCTTCGCAAAGTGAGACAACCTGAATATTCCCTTTTTCTTCTGCATCAAGCAACAAATTCATGGCCGTCGATTTGCCAACTCCCGAGTGGCCCACAAAAAGTATTCCGGCCCCATCTACGACCACTCCCGAAGAGTGCAGATAGCATCCTTGACGGTCAGCCAACAGCCGGGCAAGAAGAAGCTGGTCGGAAGAGAACATGGTCAGAGAGTGAAGATTGCCCTTCCTCCATACAGACGCACAGGCATCATCGTTGTAAATGGTGGCATGCGTGTGGCTTTCGGAAAATTTTACCACGCGATGCAATGTTGAATCGCCCTCATAAGGAGAGATTCCAAGGTAATAAAAGGAGTCGTTCTGATGGTATATGGCCCATGGAGGCTTGCGATATGAGGCTTTCCCAAAAGCCTGTTCATGAAGTTCCGGTATTCCGAAGTGATGCCTGATTGTCACCATATCGTCTCCCGGCCCATCAGCCCGGAAGGAGTCAAACTTTGGATGAAAGGTTCGATCATCAAGAGGAAGATCACTCTCGACCCGCAGCGTCATACCGGCAATCTGGAAATAGCGACGATGATTTATGGTAACATTACTGAGGTCGAAGGAATGGCCAAGTTGACCTGACTGGGGAAGCTGATGATTGAGGAGTATATTCTGCATAATTCAATGAATAAGCAATTACTGAACGTCAAAAGAGATGTACTATAGAAAAAACTATGACACACCCAATGCGGTACAGTGAACACAACCATTGCCGCCTTGGTGATCTTGACAGAGAAGGTTCGATTGACCAGGATGAGCATACATAGGTGGAAGCTTGCAATTATCTAAAATGCGCTCTTCCGGTCTGCTCTTCAGTAAAACTATGAGCTCTGGATGCTTCCACTCTTTTTTTTTCAGTTCCATGTTGGACTCCTTTATCATCGAAGATTGAACGACATCGTTTTCTTATAAACCTTAACAACTGAGTTCTATTTAACTATCAACAATAGCATTGCAAATTTTATGCCATATATACGAAACATATATAATATATACATCGTATACAAGAAAATAAAACCGCTATATCACTTAATAATAGAGTGTTAGGAGTTTTCTATCGGCAATCGATGGCAGTCAGCACTGTTGCTTTACTTTCAGCGATGCTGTTTCAAAATAAAACACAACCAAAACGTTCTATAACTTGATAACAGGATATCGGGAGTTTTCTATCAGCAATCGATGGCAATGAGCACTGTTACCTTTATCCTCAGCAACAGTGTCTCAAAACAAAACACATCCTCTCTCAGGAACTGTAATTACGGGATGAACCGTATTGCTGTAATCATGCCGAATGCTGTGCATTGCCTAAAACAGGAGAGGACGGGGTTGCTTCCTGAATAGCGGCAGCTCTTGCGCGAGCAACCTGACAGAAGTACTCTATAGGCGTGTCCAGTTTACCGGTTTCAAGGTATGCGTGTGCAGGACACCAGAGGCAGAGATTGACGATCGGGCAGATGCAGCAGTTCTCGAGATACTCGGGCCGAGTGGATCGCATGTCACGCACTTGTGGCACAAACTCTTCCCATGCTTCACGGAGTGTTCCCCGACGCAGGTCGTAGATTGTCTCAGGAGCCCAGAGCGACGAGCAGAGCCGGAAGGTGCCGTCGTAACCAATGGTGAAGCTGCCGTTACCGAGCCCGCAATGAAAAAGATGGTCGCAGCCTCTATGGGCAACCGCATCATTAATGAGGGTATTGCACCTTTTTCGGAGTGAGGCAAACCGATCTTTGTCCGCCTTTTCGAGCGCGACAATCTCTTCCGGTGTGAGTCGTTCAGACTTGATAAGTTGGTTGCGCTCTTTATTGCCGTCAAAACGGAGATGGAGCTGGGGATCAAAACGGAAGTAGTCTTTGGTATGGGTACAACAGAATGCTGCTATTGCGGGAAGTTCGTGGAAGTTGGATCGGATAGCCATTGCCTTGAGGCGGACTTTGACTCCAGCATCAAGGAGGCGGTTGAGACCGTTTGTAAAGGCAATGAATGATCCGGGGCATCCGGTAACTCTCTCGTAGGTCTCCTCGGTAGCGCCGTAAACAGTTATTTCGATATCGCGGGGGGGGTATTTTTTAAAGAGGACAATGTGTTCGTCTCGAATCAAGGTCGCGTTGGTGAAAACAGAGACCAGCAGTCCTTTTCTTTTCAGGAGCATATAGATCTCCTCAAAGTCTTCACGCAGAAGTGGTTCGCCACCTGAAATGAGCACCCATAAGGCTCCGAGTGCAACAGCCTGATCAGCAATGGAGCTGATTTCCTGCAGCGTCAACTCTTTTGAGCGAGCTTCCCTGTCGGCGGCAGGGAGGTTGATGTAGCAGTGACGGCATGCATTGTTGCACCGCGCAGTTATTTCAAGGTCGAAGGAGAGGAGTGCGCCGCGTTCCTTCATTTTTGCCCAGAGGGTGAAGTCCTGCATTTCAAGTAAGGTGCAATGTGTCATAATTTTGAAGGGTTCAAACAATTCTCTTTGCGACAAAATGGTTTGATAAAACGCCAGACTCGCCATAAGAGCGGCTTCAGCCACTCTCGTTTTGAGAGCCAGGCTATTACATAACGCTCAATACCGAGACCAAGTCGAACTTGCCGGTCGTGATGCTCTATCCTGACAACTCGCCCGATGATACTTGAACGCGGTACTCGCCCGTCAGGTTCAGGGTTGTTGTCGCCCTTGATGAGGTAGCCTTTTTCAGAAACATGAACAATGCGATGTACGATCAGTTTTCTGCAACCGGGATTGATGAATGCAACAACATCCCCCGCCTGAAGTCGCGGGGGAAGCTGTGAAATGGTAATTATATCTCCATCCGAGATAAACGGAGTCATGCTGAAGCCTGGCGCTGCAAACCGAAACGGAATATTCTTTTCCAGCACAGCTTCCATCAATTCGGCAATGGCAAGGCCGGGCATGGTATGCGGCTCATGGTTTAATTTTACGTAGGTGTCGCTCATTGAGGAGCATTCTCCTTGTGGACGATCACCATTTTTCGGCGTACCAGTTCCGTTATCAAGCCGAGCAGGTCTTTTTCGATGACTTCGGGCGCTGCACTGAACTCTTCTGCAAGGTCGTCAGCAATGCTTTGCAAGGTTTTTTCGCCGTCAAGACGCGACCAGATTGCCCTGCCGGTCTCGTTCATGGTGTAGAGTTCATCGTCCATATCACCGATACCTGACGCAAGGGGCACAATGATCAATTCATCTTCAATAACACGAGCCACAACGTCTTCCGAGGTGACGCAAATTTGGTCAAGGGTAATATCCATGAAGGAATCTCATTTTTATAGCTTTCAAAAGTTGAACTTTTTGCAAAACACTCTTATGTGGATGTGTTGCCTTCAGAGCTGCTTGTATGGACAAAGCTTGCCACACGATCTTTCCAATCTTGGACTTCCCAGGCACGCTCCTCTTCGCCAAGAAGTCCAAGACAGCGTGCCTGAGCATGAGCTATTGTGCAGAGATACTCTACCGGCGTATCGAGGGTGCCGTGCTCCATCCAGGACTTTGCCGGACACTGCTCGCAGAGGCCTTTAAGGAAACACCGGGCACAGCGGTGAAGATAGTCGAAGTTCGTCGCCTTGATTTCACGCATAGCAGGAAATATTTTCTCAAGCGCTGTTTTCAGGGGCACTTCATGCAAGTCTACCACAGTTGCCTCATTACGCAGCGGGAGGCAGAGCTGTGCGTTACCGTAAGCGTCGATGCAGGTTCCATGACCGGCTCCACAATTGAAGAGCTTATCGCCCGGAGGAGCCATGAACTTGTCGCAGAACTGACCCATATCTTTGAGATAGTGTGGAGTTCGTGAAAACACGGCTACGGTCTCTTCGGGGGTTGCCCGAAGCTTTGCAATGCGTGCGTTCTTGAGGGGATCATCGCGACGGAAACGGAGATCAAAGTTCATGGAGTAGCCTGGCAGTTTATCCATCGAGGGAATGGTCGCTGCCCATACTTCAAAGGCGTCCTGCTCATCTTTGAGTATGTTGAGCTTTGGACTCTTCACAATAAAGGGAATCTTGTGCTGCAAAAGCAAATCGACACCACGATGGAACTCCGCGAATGCACCGTCATGACCTGCGACACGGTCATAAGACTCAGGGGTAATACCATAGACGGAAACTTCAACCACCCGGCCAGGGGGATATTTGGCAAGGAGAAGAGCAAGTTCAGCGGTGATCAGGCGAGCATTGGTAAAGAGAATAACCTGCATGCCAAGACGGCGTGCAAAAAGGTAGAGTTCCGCCAGATCGGAACGAAGAAGCGGTTCACCGCCTGTAAAACGGACGGTAAGGCACCCGAGAGCTGCAGCCTGCGTTACGATCCCTTTGACAAAATCCGTGCTCATCTCCCGGCTGAGAGCGTCGGCATCATGCTCCGGCTGGTTGATGCAGCAGTGCAGACAATTGTTGTTGCAACGCTCGGTAAGTTCGATGTCTATCTGGCTCAACAGCGGTTTTTTGCCTTGCCAGATCCTGAACTCATGCGGCTTGAACTTTTGTACGTAATTTGCGACTTCATCCATAATAGGAAATGGCTTAACTATAGGGATGCCTCGGTTTCTGCAGTTACGATTTTTTCTATTTCACCAATAATCTCTCCGCCCTTGTCGAAGTGCATGACATAACAGGGTACCTGCCGTGCCATTGGCTCTATCAGATCAAGGGTTTTCTCCCACCAGTCCTCGGCGAAAAAGGGGTGAATAAGGCAGGCAAGCAGCCTGCGCATAACCTCATTGCGATCGGTGAGATCCGTGATGCTGTTTTCCGTGGCCTGTTCAATAAAACAGATTGCCCGAAGAGGTGCATCAGCGGAAGAGACCTGCGGGACATCACCATGGTTCCAGGTACCATAAAGCTGCCAGCTTTCACCATGACGACGGACAATATTGCAGGCGTCACAGAGAATTTCGACCTCTCTATCTCCTTTGGCTCCGGCTTCAATCAGCAAGTTTGTGATCGTTGATTTGTCTATATCGGAATGTCCGACAAAAAGCACTCCTGCTCCATTGATCATGGCACCTGTCGATTGAAGGCAGCAGCCCTGACGATCGGCCAGCAACCTTACAATAAGGATCTGGTCGGAGGAAAACAGAGTCAGGGAGTGGAGGTCGCCTTTGCGCCAGCTCTCTTCGTGCAAATCATCATGATAGATGCGAACACTGGTATGGTCGGCTGTAAAGGTAGCAACGCGGTGCAGGGAAGGGTCGTCCGTCTGAGAAGATATCCCAAGATAGATAGAAGAGCCATTCTTACGGTAAATAGCCCATGGCGCCTTCCTGTAGACCTCCTTGCCGAGATTCTGGCCTTTGAGGTCGGGTATGCCGAAGTGGTGGCGGATGGTGACCGTGTCTTGCCCGGGAGCGTCAACATGAAAAGAGGAGAATTTCGAATTAAAGGTGGCGTCGTCAATCGGCAGATCGCTTTCGACACGAATAGTGATGTCGGCGATCTTGAAGTAACGGCGATGGTTCACCTGCCACTCATCCTTGAAGCGCTTGTTTTCGCGGGCAACTTCGCAGAGGTATTCAACGGGGGCTGAAAACCGGCCGTGCTCCAGCCAGCCGTAGACCGCGCACCAGCGGCAATCCTTGCTGAGTTCACATGAGCCGCAGTTCTCTTGATGTTCCTCCCTGCCGAACTCGCGGTCGGCAATCGAGGGGATAAATTTTTCCCATCCGTCACGGAGTGTGCCCTTGCGGAGATCGTAACGCATGGATGGGTCTTTGATTAAAGAGCAGAAGGTCATGCCCCCGTAGGGATCTATATGGAAGTCACGCCGCACTGCGATGCAGCTGGCAAAGAGTCGACTGTCGCCTTCGGTATGGCCACACTGATGGAAGATTGTCTCTTCGTAGGAGATATCTGGTTTATCGAGGTTCACCACATCCCGAGGGTCGAGACGCTGGCGGGATATTTCGGCATTGAGTGCTGCGTCCCGGCACGACGATAAGTACAGCCAGGGAGCACCAACTCGCCAATGGTCGCTGAGGGATTGAGCAAGCTCAATCATTTGATCCCACTCGTGCCAGTTGGCTTTCATTGGAATGAGCTGGACGATAAATCCGGCACCTGCTTCCTTGAGGTAACGGAATCCCTGCATGACATGCTCGAAACCGCCTGAATTTCGGGTGACCTTGTCGTAGGTCGCTGTGCTGGCACCATAGAGAGCAACCATTTTGGAACCCTTGCGTTTGAGCAACCGTGCAAGCTTAGGGGTAATGAGGGTGCCGTTGGTGTTGAGTGTATAGGAAAGTGCCTTTGCTGTAATATAATTGAATATCTCCGGAAAATCTGGCCGCAGCATCGGCTCCCCGCCGGATATTGACCAGCGATGTGTGCCCAAAGCGCGGGCTTCGTCAACGATCCCTTTGATCTCCTCGAACGAGAGCTCGCGGCTCTGTTCATGACCTGTGGAGTGCATTCTCAACCAGCAATGAAGACAGTTGTTGTTACAACGATACGTCAGGTCAATGGTAGCCTCGAGAGGAAGACGAAAATCAACAAGTGTTTTCGGCATGATCATACTGTTGGAGTAGTGGTTACACAAGTATAATTCGTTACAACAAATCAATCTCAGCAACCAATTCCATGGTAATAAATAATATTATTAAATCCAATTTCCTCAAACAGACTGACGTAGATCAATCCTGAAAAAACGATGCGATTATTGTATTGAAGGGCGTCATAAGCAGGGAGATGAGTTAATCGTAAAGCATTGAAATTCCTTCAGGAACAACTGCAATGGCGAGCTTACCCTGAATGTTATCATAAACCTCCCCATCAAGATGCATAACATCCGCTTTCGTTAATGTCAACTCCACGGACTTTGCTTTGCAGTAAAGAACTTTTGAGTCATTGATATGGGTTCCCTTAAGATATTTAAGCACATAGCGGAAAATTTCATGTTTCGATATCGCCTTGAGAATACACACATCAAGCAGCCCATCCGACAATTCAGCATGAGGCGCAATCTTGAATTTCCCCCCTTCGATTTTTCCATTGGAAACTGAAAAAGCAAAAATTTCCTCATGAAGCTCCAGAAAAGAGTCTTTCAGAGTAATTTTAATATTCATTTTTTCCGAGGTATACCCTGCAAGCACCTTGAGAAGCGCGTAAACGTAACGCAGCTCACCTTTTAACCAAGGCGCACCTTGAACGGCCTTAGCAACTCTTCCGGTAAAGCCGATACCCATAGAATTGATAAAATACCTGTGATCCGCACTGCCGAAGGAAACGCTCCCAAGATCAACTTTTTTACTCTGCGCATTGAACAAATGACTGATACCAGCGTTTGAGCCATGATGAGGATTCAGGGTTTTATTGAAATCATTTGCCGAACCAACAGGTAAAATTCCGACCGTTACCCCTTTTCCGGCTACCGCATTAATCACTTCATGAAGAGTTCCGTCGCCACCACATGATATCAGGCAGTTTTTTTCCTGAATTGTTGAACGAGCAATATCTTCTGCATGTCCGGCATGAGTCGTCGTCACCATTTCGGAGTTTTTCTCTCCTAAAAGGAGCGCGTTAAGCCAGGCAACCTTACTCGCCGCACGTCCCTTATCAGCCGCTGGATTAAAAATAAACAGATAACGAGAACTGTTCTTCATAAGTGAATACTGAAAAAATAGCAGAGATACTAAAAAATAATTGGAGCAAAAAGAGCGTGCAATGGCTTATGAGAAAGGAAAAGACAAGTACTTTTTTCGGCGTACTTGACTTATAAAAAAGTATTTTTAAACAGAAAAAACGAATTTCATTGGTATTTTGTAAAAAAAATCCATATTACAGCCGATAACACGTCGAAGAAGTGATGATTACGTTTATTCGGATAATGGGAAGCATGCGATGGGGAAAAGAAATGTGCTTTCCCACCGTATACATTACTTCGAACATTGAATAACCCATAGGATAGTACAATGAAAACAGAAGCAATACAGAACCAAAAATCTCCTCTTGATTTTGAAAAAGAGATCGCCTCTCTAAAAACAAGAGTGGCAACCCAGGATATGGAACTGACAAGAGTGTCGACTGCAATCGCTGAAAAAACAAATGCGTTGAGAAATCTTCTCGACCAGATACACGCACTGGACATTGATGCCGGCGTAAAAAGGCTTATGACCGATTCATGCCTGAGCCTTATTGAAACCGAAACAATCGAAAAAAGGCTAAACATTGAACTGACTGAAACGGATTCCTTCTTTCTGTCAAAACTACAGAAAAAGCATCCTAACCTGAACCAGCGTGAACTTAGAATCAGCCTCTTAGTCAAGTTGAACTATGACACTATTGAGATTGCCCGTTCTGTAGGTATATCGACCAGAGGAATGGAAAGCATTCGCTACCGGATGCATAAGAAGCTTGGCCTTGGAAAACACCAGTCAATCAAAACCTACCTTTCTGATCTTTCGGTTTCTTTTTAAGCGACAGTCCGTCTTCCAATCTAAAAAAGCCTCTTCTTCGTTTGATGCAGGAGGCTTTTTTTTATTCTAAACTTTTACTAATTTTTCCGCATGGTGGAAAATTCACTGAAGATTGCTTGCCTTGATTGTATATTAAAGGAGAAATTTCGCCCGCCACTTTAGTGATACTCTTCTTGTCTCAGGATACCAGAAACATTTTTTGTGTGTCTTCACGAGCTTTACTGTTCGACTTCCAGAGGCAAAACAAGGTTTATGATAGTTATTTAAAAAATTGATCTTCTGGGAATATACGCTATGACGAACAATACAGTAGGAGTTGGATTCAGCTCTCTTCCAAATTCATTTGCTGCAGGCATAGAGGCTGCCAAACGCGCTATTGGAAAGCTTGACGGAGTACCCAAGGTCGTTATTGTGTTCGGTGCGATGCAGTTTAATCATCGCGAACTGATTGCAGGAATTTCTTCCGTTGTCGGAGAACTGCCTATGGTTGGCGGAACAACTGCCGGAGAAATTTCAACCGCAGGTTTTTCTACAGGATCAGTGGTTGTCATGGCCCTCAGTAACGAAGATCTTGAGTTTGTGACTGGTATCGGACATGACATGAGTCGTGATGAAGCGGCATGCAGTGTGGAAATGGCGAATGATATTCTAAAAAAAGTCACCTTTGATCCTCATGCTTCTCTTCTGGTTTTTCCAAACGGAATGGGTGGTGATGGACTAAAGGTTCTTGAGGGTCTGCAGTCGGTTTTAGGTAAAGATTTTGAGATTACCGGCGGCTACCTTGGCGATGACGAACGGTTCGAAAATACATTTCAGTATTATAACGGGATGGTCTATAAAGACGCTATTGTTGGTCTTATGGTGATGACAAAGAAGGGGTTCAGGACTGGTATCGGTGTAAGGAGCGGTTTTACCTCTATTGGAAACAGTTTTACCTGTACTGCTTCAGAGGGAAATGTGGTGAAAGAATTTGAACACACCAATGCTCTTGAAATGTATAAAGATTTTCTGGGGGAAGAAAGAGCATTAAGGCTTCCGGCGGTGTGTCTGGAATATCCGTTTGGTATCATTGACCGTAATCCTTCTGACAATAGTGAAAACATGTTTCAATTACGGTGCGGTTTATCCGTCGATCATGAACAGGGAACAATTTCGCTTGCTGCATCCATTCCTGAAGGCAGTGAAGTAACACTGACTATTGCCTCAAGAGGAGATATCATCAACGGAGCGAGGGAAGCTGCAGTTCAGGCGAAAAAAGCTCTCATAGGGGCAACCCCCCAGGCAATAATCATGTTCAGTTGTGTTGGAAGAAAACTTGTTCTTGGACGTCGAATACAGGAGGAGGTTGACGCAGTCCGTGAGTGTATCGGTCTGGATGTCCCTCTGATAGGATTTTATACCTACGGAGAAATCGGTCCTATTGATAAAACCGTAAAAGAACTTTCATCGGTAAAATTTCATAATGAAACCGTTGTTCTCTGGGTGCTTGGAAAAGAAGAATAAGTGATGATAAATACCGAGATCAATAATCTTCAGCTGCGCATCATAGAGCTTGAAAAAGCTTCATTGCGAAGCAGCCGCATTGAACAGGAACTTCTGCAGAAACAGACAGCCCTCCTTGATCAGAATATCAAACTGATCAAAAAATCTATTGAACTCTCAGATATTAAACGACAGTTAGAAGATAAAAATTTTGAACTCGAGTTGTCGCAGTCGAAACTCGAAGAGGCATTGAATTCATTACGCGAGAGCCAGAATACCATCAATTCTGTGCTTGTCAACAGTCCCGATACCATTATTGCCATTGACAGCGAACACCGTATAACCTATATCAACCGATCCCTGCCTGGTTATAACAATGTGCTGCAGATAGGCGAACACCTCTGTGAACATATTATTGAGCCAAATCACAATAACAGTTATCATCAGGCTATAGACAGGGCTTTCATGACTGGTGAACCGGCAATCATCGAGTGTGAGCTCTCTCTTCCGAACGGGGAAACGCTTGTCATTGAATCACGTTTTGGTCCATCTCTCATCAACGGCCCGGTAACCTCTGTCACTATAATTGTTTCAGATATTTCTGAGCGAAAGAGAATGGAAAAAGAGCTCAAAAGAATGCTGAACGACCTTGAGCGCTTTAACCGCGTGATGATAGGCAGAGAATTGCGCATCAACGAGCTGAAAACTTTTGTTAACGAGTTGAGGCGGGATCTCAGGAAATATAACGGTATTATTGCCGACGATTTTTCTTACGACAAAGATGAGTTACTCCTGAACTCAATGATTGAAGAGGATTTTTTAATCGAACATGAACCCGCTGAAGGGAGAGAGAGTAAATCGGATAATCAATTAGACAGGGAACATCAAAGAACTGTTCTTCTCAGCCTCATTGAAGATGCTAACCTTGCTCGGAAAGAGTTGCAGGAAATAAACCGTAAGCTTGAGGATAAAGTAAGGGAAGCAAGTGAAGCAAATGAAGCAAAAAGCCAGTTTCTTGCCAATATGAGCCATGAAATTCGGACACCAATGAGTGGGGTTATTGGTATGTCGAGCATGTTGATTGATACCCGGCTTGATCCTGAACAGCGCAAATATGTTGACACCATTATCTGCAGCGGTCAAAACCTGTTGGAAATCATTAACGATATTCTTGATTTTTCAAAGATTGAAGCAAACTGTCTTGAACTCGACATTGTTGATTTTGATCTCCTCGAACTCCTTGAAAATGTTTGCGGAATGCTGAACTTTTCAGCACAAATGAAAGGGCTGGAATTAACGGTAGTAACGGGCAGAAATTTTCCTTTTGCTCTGAGAGGTGATCCGGTAAGAATCCGACAGATTTTTGTCAACCTTATCAGTAACTCTATAAAATTTACGCATCATGGAGATATTGTGGTGAGCATCACTCCTGATGAGGAAACTGAGAGTCATGTGTTGATCAGGTGTTCAGTCAGAGATACAGGTATTGGTATCCATCATGAGAGGATAGCTTCGATATTCAAGCCATTTATTCAGGCAGACGGTTCAACATCAAGGAAATACGGAGGAACAGGTCTTGGGTTGTCGATTTCCAACTATCTTGTCAACAAAATGGGCGGCAACATCACGGTGGAAAGCCAACCAGAGAAAGGCTCCGTTTTCAGTTTTGATGTCAAGCTTGAAAAACAGAAAACATCGTCCAGAATGCTTCGGTTATGCGTGAATGAAGCTGCCAGAGCCAAAGTTCTTGTTGTCAATAGTAATCCCACCGCCCTGGAGATGCTCTGTGATCTGTTGGATTCATGGCAGTGTCTCACCACCCCTGCTGCCAGTATAGAAACTGCTCTTGCGTTGATCAACAGAGGGCTAAGTGAAGCAAAGCCATTTGCATTCTGGGATGCTGTTATTCTGGATATTAATAACCAGCAGAAGCCGGGCGATGAACTTGACCTTTTTATGGACGCTGTTTATACTGTACACCGCTGTCCAGTCATAATACTTGCTTCGCCCATTCACTCGGGAGAAATTAAAAAACGTTTCAGTACACAGGTGTTTGAATTACTCCACAAACCTGTCAAACGTCTGGAGCTTTTTGACTCTATTGCAGCTATTCTCCATGTTGAAAAGCAGGGGCAAGAAAAACCAGATGAGAATAACAGCATAACTGAACAAAAACCTGATACGACAACATTCAATATTCTGGTTGTTGAAGACAATCCGGTTAATCAGAAAGTAATCATGTCCATGCTTAAAAAGCTGGGATTATGTCCGGATGTTGTTTCTGGCGGAAAAGATGCTCTGGAGGCTATGCGCAATAAAGTATATGATCTGGTGTTAATGGATTGCCAGATGCCGGAAATGGACGGATATGAAACCACAAGGATCATAAGAAATGACCCTGCGCTTTGCGCCACGCCTGATGTTCCGATCGTTGCAATGACTGCTCATGCCATGCCAGGTGACCGGGAGAAATGTATTAATGCCGGAATGAACGATTATATCTCCAAACCTATCCGCAAATCGGATCTTGAAGGAGTTCTTGCCAAATATCTTGGAGATAAAGGCGAGTAATCATACTCGGTACAGTAACATCTCATCCCCTTCTCTACGTTTTTCCCCTTCATAGTATACGACATTATTACGACATGACTTTAGAAATCAAGAACATAGAAAAATGAACAGGCTTGGTCTTGAAAAAAGTCCCTATCTCTTGCAGCATGCTCTGAATCCTGTGGACTGGTTTGCATGGGGAGATGAGGCTTTTGAAAAAGCTAAACATGAAAACAGACCGTTGTTCCTCTCCGTGGGTTATTCAACTTGCCATTGGTGCCATGTCATGGAGCGGGAATCGTTTGAAAACAGAGAAATCGCCGAACTGCTGAACCGTAACTTCGTTTCGGTCAAGGTTGACCGTGAAGAGCTTCCGGATGTTGACCGTCTCTATATGAACTATCTTCAGTCAAGCACTGGAAATGGTGGGTGGCCTATGTCCGTATGGCTTACTCCAGAACGAAAGCCTTTTTACGGGGGCAGTTATTTTCCGCCTGAAGAGCGGTATGGCCTGCCTGGATTTAAAACCATTCTTTTATCCATAGTTCGCTTTTGGAAGAGTGATAAAAAAACTCTTATTGACCGCTCCTGCAGTTTTTTCAGTTCTCTGGATCAATTTTCGAGAACGAATCCTACTGCACTGCCCGGGGAAGATGAGGCGCAGAATAAGTGCTTCGAATGGCTTGAAACAAACTACGACGCTCAGTTTGGAGGTTTTGGCGGTGCTCCGAAATTTCCCCGTCCAGTATTGCTGCAATTTCTGTTCAACTACGCTCACTATACCGAGAACAAAAAAGCTCTCAGGATGGCGCTCAATACCCTGAAAACAATGGCTAAGGGGGGAATTCACGATCATATTGGTGTCGCAGGTCAAGGCGGCGGAGGGTTTGCTCGTTACTCTACCGATGCTCGCTGGCATGTTCCTCATTTTGAGAAAATGCTTTACGACAATGCTCAGCTTGCCGTCTCCTATCTCGAAGCCTTTCAGTGCAGTGGCAATGCATTTTACAAAAGTGTAGCGCAGGACATTTTTAACTATGTGCTGTGTGACATTACTTCCCCTGATGGAGGATTCTACTCAGCTGAAGATGCAGACAGCTTTGAGGATGGGTCCGACACCATAAAAAAAGAGGGAGCATTCTACCTCTGGAGTGCTGAGGAGGTGCGAAAGATTCTCGGAGATGAAACGCTCACAGCGATCTTCTCCTTTACCTACGGCATCAGGGTTGAAGGAAATGCCATGCACGATCCACATGGAGAGTTCGTCGGCAAAAACATCCTGATGCAGCAGGCCACTGTTGAGGAAACAGCAGATACGTTTGGAAAGTCAACTGAAGAGATCAACGCACTTCTTGATGATGCTCGTACAAAACTTTATAGAGCAAGGGCAAAGAAGCCGAGGCCTTTTCTTGATGATAAAATACTCACAGCGTGGAATGGTCTGATGATTTCAGCCCTGGCAAAGGGGTACAGAGTATTGCGTCACGAGCCATACCTTGCTGCTGCCAGAAAAGCTGCAGGTTTTATTCTGGATAACCTCTATGACCGTAAAAAAGGCCGGCTGCTGCGCCGATACAGAGACGGCAACGCTGCAATAGCGGGAAAAGCTGAAGATTATGCATTTTTTGTGCAGGGACTTATAGACTTGTACGAAGCATCTTTTGAGCCTCAATTTCTCCTGACAGCTCTTGAAGTTGCAGAACTGCAGGATATCCTGTTTTACGACACGACGCATGGAGGTTATTTCAGCACTGCTGTTGATGACAATTCCGTACCGTTGAGACTCAAGGAAGATTATGATGGTGCCGAGCCTTCAGCAAACTCGATCACTGCCCTCAACCTTCTGCGGTTGAGCGAAATAACGGGAGATGAAAAGTTTTCAATCAGAGGGGAAGAAACCATCAAGTCATGTGGCACCATGCTTGCTGAAAACAGCCATGCTCTGCCTCAGATGCTGGTTGCCCTGAACTTTGCTCGCAAAAGAAAAAGCAGGGTTATTCTTTCAGGAGAGCTTCTCGCACCTGAAATGGCTCAACTGCGAGCTGTAATTGATGAGCGATACCTGCCGGGAAACGTCATCATGCATGCTTCGAATGAACTTATCGCAATCCAACGCTTTCCGGAAAGCGTTCAGACCGGTGCTGTCAAGCCGCAAGCATCTCTCTGTATCGACCGTACCTGCTTTTTGCCCATCCATGATCCGGAGATACTTGCAGAAGCTCTTGACAAGGTAATGCAATAAATTACGACAGGAACAACAGAAGTTTTTGGTCTTTGGTGCTGGCGCTTCTTTCCAAAATCAGTCCTGAGCCTGAAATACAGGCTGCATGGGCGTTCTTGTTGATGAATCTCACAGCCGCAATTTGTTACATTCTCGTTCATACCCCAATTGTCAGGTGGTTGGCGCACCAGTTTCCACCAGCTGAAGAGGAAGAACTCTCTTCAAACGCAAATTCAAGGAGCGAACCGGCAGCCACAACATGCAGTTCCGGCATCTCCTCATAAAAATAGCGCAGGGCGGTTATGGCACGGGAACAGGCCTGTATTTCATCAAAAAAGAGCAACGTTTTGCCCGGTGTGATCTTTTGCTGCAAAAGAACTTCAAGATCGGAGCAGATTCGCGTTACCTTAAGGTCGCCATCAAAGAGTTTGCGCAGTGCCTGATTTTTCTCAAGATCAACGAGAGCAAGGTATTCAAATCGTTTTTTTCCAAACTCTTTGATTGACCAGGTTTTTCCAACCTGACGCGCGCCCCTGAGGATGAGAGGTTTGCGGCGTGTTCCGTCCTGCCAGCGCCGAAGATCGTCATCAATAAATCGAAGCATGTGCCTTGATTCGGGTGGCATAACATTGGATGTTTAAAAATACAAGGCAATTTATCGATGAATTGATAATGCTTTCTGGCTCCGGATAATCAAACAATCACCGATCTTTGTAGCAAAGGCTCTTTATGTTGACGAATTCATGGATTCCGTAGCTTGAGAGTTCTCGACCGTAGCCGGATTGTTTTACTCCGCCGAAAGGCATGCGTGGATCGGATTTTACCATGCTGTTGATAAAACAGCAGCCTGCATCAAGTTGATCGGCAATGGAAAGCGCCCTTTCAGTGCTGCCGGAAAAAACAGCTGATCCAAGTCCGTAGGGGGTGTCATTGGCAATAAGCACCGCTTCACTGTCGTCCTTTGCTTCAATAAGGGTTGCGACCGGCCCGAAGGTCTCTGCGCTATAGACCTCCATCCATTTGTGAACCCCGGAGAGAAGGGTTGGCGGGTAGAAAAAGCCTTTTCCTTCAGGGATTGTGCCACCGCACAGGAGGCGTGCACCTTCAGCAACACTCCGGGTGACCTGGCCATGCAGCTGTTCGCGGAGGTCGTGGCGGGCAAGAGGTCCAACCTCAACCGCAGGGTCAAAAGGATCACCAACCACAGCCGATTGTATGCGCTGCAGAAGGAGCTGCTCAAACTGCTTGAAAACATGCGAGTGCACAATAAAACGCTTGGCGGCTATACAGCTTTGTCCGCTGTTGAGAAAACGCGCTGCAGCACAGATGTCGACTGCCTGAGGGATATCAGCATCATCGAGCACAATGTAGGGATCACTTCCACCGAGTTCAAGGACGCTTGTTTTCAGTGCTTTGCCTGATTTGGCTGCCACTGCGCGACCTGCGGCGGTGCTTCCCGTCAATGAGACACCCTGTATGGCAGGATGCTCAATCATAAAGCCGGTCAGACGATCGACGTCGTCAAGTGCGATATGGACTGCGCTGTAGAGATGTGCGGGAAATCCGGCGTCGCGGAAAAGCTGTTCGATGGCAATGGCTGAGCCGGTAACATTAGGAGCGTGCTTAAGAATAATACCGTTGCCGGCCATAAGGGTGGGGGCGGCAAAGCGGAAGACCTGCCAGAAGGGAAAATTCCAGGGCATGATGCCGAGAACAAGACCGATGGGTTCGAATTTCACCACCCCTCGCATGCCGCCATCAAGTTCGCTCTCCTCCGACTTTAAAAAGGATGCCGCATGTTTGGCATAAAAGTCGCAGACTAATGCCGATTTTTCCACTTCCGCTAAGGCCTGTGTGAGAGGTTTACCCATTTCAAGGCTTATCAGTGCGGCATGCTGCTCTTTTTCGAGGCGAAGGAGTTTGGCAAGGCGTTTCATCAGCATGGCGCGCTCTGGGAGGGGGCGCTCCCGCCAGGCAATAAAGTCCCAGTAAGAGAGGGTTATTGCTTCCCGAACTTCACCGGATGTCATGGATGGATATTCGGCAATTGGTTCTGCTGTGGCTGGATTGACGGTAATAATCATTGGTTGAAGCGGTTCAATGATGAGTGAAACCAGGTAAGAAATGCAGGTGAAGCATGAGAATCAAGACTCCCGGTCAATGCTTTCATAGATAGCAAGATAACTCTCATAACGCTCAGAATCAATACGGCCGGACTCAACTGCACCTATAATCCCGCACTTCGGCTCTACCGTATGCGAGCATGAAGAGTAGGCGCAGTCAGGCATATAGGTGAGAAACTCTTTGAAGTAAAAGCGCAGGTTGTCACGGGTGATATCGGAGAGATTGAACTCTCGTATACCAGGCGTGTCGATGATGTACCCTCCACCGGGAAGCAGGAGCATCACGGAGTTGCTGGTTGTGTGCAGGCCTTTGCCGGTCTTCTCACTGGTTTCACCGGTTTTTAAGCGCTCGTGACCAAAGAGCTGGTTGATCAGGGTCGACTTTCCAACGCCTGAGTGACCGCTGAAAGCTGAAAGCTTGCCGGCAAGCGCTTTCTTGAGATGTTTCATACCCCGTTTTTTTTCGGCACTGGTATAGAAAACGGTATAGCCGAGCGCTTTATAGGGCTTCATCATCTCCTGGGTCTCTGATGTATCGTCAAGATCCATCTTGTTGACCACAATAATCGTTGCGAGCTTTTCGGATTCGGCAAAAACAAGATAGCGATCGATAAGGCGGGTACTGAGCAGAGGGTCGAAAGCAGAGACCACAACAACGAGCTGATCGATATTGGCGGCAATGACCTGTGTTTTCTCTTTGCTGCGGTTGCGGCGCACATCCCTTTTTCTGGTAAGGGCACTTTTTCGAGGGTGCACGTAACTTATAACTGCTTCAGATAATGCTGTTCCTGTCTGCATCAATTTCAGTTCGACCCGGTCACCAACAGCAACAAGTGAGGTATCTCCATTGTCTGTTTTCGTTCCTGGAAAGGTACGGGCGCGAAATTCAGTGCCATCTTCGGCAATAACAATATAAGAAGCGCCGGAAACTTCAGTGACAACTCCACTGGCGGCCGGTTCATGCTCGTTTTTCATGTTCATGTTCAAACTGCTCTACTCCATTCTGTTTCAGAAAATCTACCCGATATCAGCGAGAGAGGAGCGTTCACGATAATAGCAATCATAATAACTCCTTATCATTCGGTGATCGGGATCCTGCAATCGCCCGTCCTGTTCAACAAGCTTGAATGCCGCAGAACGGGCTGACTGCATTATATCAAAATCACTGTTGAGATCGGCAATCCTTAATCCGCTCAAGGTTCCGGACTGTTCTTTTCCGAGAATATTACCGGCCCCCCTTATTCTGGCATCAATTTCAGATATAACAAAACCGTCAGTCGTTGACTCCATTGCCTCAAGCCTTTCGTGGGCATCGTCCGTAAGCTTGGCATAGAGGAGAAAGCAAGTGGAGCGGTGCTCACTCCGGCCAACCCGCCCTCTAAGCTGGTGAAGCTGGGCGAGGCCGAATCGTTCGGCGTGTTCGATAACCATGACTGTGGCATTCGACACATCAACGCCAACCTCAATAACCGTCGTGCCGACCAGGATATGAAGCTCTCCTCTCCGGAACTGGCCCATCACCTCCTCTTTCTGGTCTGGCGTCATCTGACCATGAATCAATCCAAGACGGAGATCTGGAAAAACGTCGGTGGAGAGTTGATGATAGCTTTCCACTGCCGCTTTCATGTCCATTTTTTCCGACTCCTCAACAAGAGGATAGACAATATAACCCTGCCTGCCTTCGGCCACCTGCGATCGGAGAAAATCATAGACCTTGACGCTCTCTTTTTCACTCTTGACATAGGTCTTCACCGGTGTACGACCAGCCGGCATCTGACGGATAACCGATACATCGAGGTCTCCAAACACCCCCATGGCAAGTGTTCGCGGTATAGGCGTGGCCGTCATTAGCAGCACATGGGGATTGATCGCCTTTTCCTGGAGTGCTTTTCGCTGCAGCACTCCGAAACGGTGCTGTTCATCAATGATAACCAGTCCGAGGCTCGAATAGCTGACCTCTTTTTCAATCATGGCGTGGGTGCCGAGAGCGATATTGAGTTCCCCGGAGCCGAGAGATGAAAGAACCGCCTCCCGCTCTTTTTTTTTCTGCTTACCCGTCAGAAGAGCGACCTGAAGGCCGAGAGGCTGGAAAAAACGTTTCATGCCGAGATAGTGCTGGACAGCAAGAATCTCGGTGGGGGCCATAAAGGCTGACTGCAGTCCGTTATCAACGGCCAGAGCCATGGCAAACATGGCCACAATGGTTTTGCCTGAGCCGACATCTCCCTGCAGAAGACGGTTCATGGGAACACCGCTTTTCAGATCGCGATATATTTCACGGATTGCATTTTTCTGGGCATCGGTGAGTTCATAAGGGAGGCTCGCATAGAGCTTTTCAGTAACTTGACCGGAATGGGTAAAGCTGACGGATGATTTTATCTGCCTAATCTTGTTGTGGCGGAGCGCAAACAAGAGCTGGGCATAAAAAAGCTCAGTCCACTTCATACGGTAACGAGCCCTGGCAAGAGCTTCCTTCGATGAAGGAAAATGAATTTCACGATATGCCTCGGCAAGTGAGAGCAGGCCGTAAGCCGAGAGTATTGAGGGACTGAGGTTTTCTTCCATGCCCGGCACTATGGCCTCAAAAGCCCGGACGATCAGATTGCGCATCTGCCGTGAGGTGAGGCCGGCAAGTTTCATGGCTTCATTTGTCGGATAAAGCGGAATAATCTTGCCTGTATGGTAGAGATCAAAATCGCTTGACTCTCCATAGCCTGCATCATGAGGATTCAAACTGAGACGATCGAAATCGGGATGCTGCATCTGCGCCTGATGGCTGAAATAACTGATTTTGCCATGGACTGCAAGGGCTTCACCCTGAAGCACGGTGCGTGAAAAATATCGTACTCCCCTGAACCAGGTAAGTTCAAGCACGCCCGTTGCATCACCAAGCCATGCCTTGAAACGTGCACGACCGGGAGTATCACCTTCGAGCTGGGTCTTCAATACCTTACCGACAACCGTAACGGTTTCACCTTCGACAAGAGTTCCGATACTTTTCATGGCACGGCGATCGAGATATCGGCGCGGGAAGTAATCAAAAAGGTCATTGATGGTTGCAAGACCAACCTCTTTCAGGATGGATGCCTTCTTCGTGCCGACTCCCTTTAGGTAGATTATTGAAGTAGCACCGGTCATATTAATGGTTGTAACTGGATTGAAATTCTTGTATATTTGCACCTTTACAATTTTATTGCTGGTCATTTCATTTATTGTACGACAAAGTCAACGAAAGTCATGAAACAAGATATTCATCCAAAGTATAAAGAGGTTACCGTCAACTGTGCGAACTGCGGCAACTCGTTTGTTACCCGCTCTACAAGGACGACCATCAAGGTCGATATATGCAACAACTGCCATCCATTCTATACCGGAAAACAGACACTTGTTGATACCGCCGGTCGCGTTGAACGCTTCAACAAGCGCTTTGCTAAAGCTACCGTGGGGCAGGCAAACGCTCATTAATTAACTCTTGATTTTCGGCAAACCAGCACTAACCTATCAGAACAGCTATGAGTGTCAGGGATGTTTATAAGAAAACTGAGCCCAAAATGAAAAAGACTATCGAGGCATTTCAACATGAAATTGCCTCGATCAGGACAGGAAAGGCTACAACGACACTGCTGGACCGTGTCAAGGTCGAAGCATACGGACAGCAGATGCCACTGAAGCAGGTCGGCAATGTGGGGGTGCTGGACGTGCATACCCTTATGGTGCAGATCTGGGATAAATCCATGGTGGCTGCTACTGAAAAGGCCATACGTGATGCAAACCTTGGTCTCAATCCTGCGGCTGACGGCCAGAATATCAGAGTCAGCATACCGCCGCTTACAGAAGAGCGCCGGAAAGAGTTTGTCAAGCTCACCAAGAAATTCGGAGAGGACTCAAAGATCTCCCTTCGCAATCTTCGCCGTGATATGATTCACGAGATTGAAAAACTCGAAAAAGATAAGGCAATCAGCGAAGATGATAAAAACAAGGGGAAAAAGGAGGCTGACGAGTTGCTGCACAAGTTTGAAAAACAGCTTACCGAGCTGATTGTTTTGAAAGAGAAAGAGATTATGGAAGTGTAAAGAAAGTGCTAAGTGCTGAAAGAAGAGGATTATTCTGTGAAGTATTTTTGCATTTTCTGGAAGATTGCTTTTTTTCCGAGAAGGGCGCTGATCATGCTGAGGACTGTGGCTGCGCCTGCTGCAAAGAAGAGGGGACGGGCGGAGATGTTGTTGGTATAATAGATAGCAGGGATGCCTCTCTCTTTGGCAAAGCTGTCAAGTGAGGTTGTACCGATAACCAGATCCGGTTCATAGTCGATAACTGCCTGCATATCTTCCTCAAGATATTTCCGGTAACGAATTTCTGTACCAAGCGTTGACAACACCTTGTGGTCTTCCTCTCCAAGTGAGGTTCTGGCAATGGATGTTGAAGCGTAGGGTACATCAAGACCAGCTTCGAGCAGGAGTCGGACAAGCGGGAGTTCATTGCCTTCATAACCGGCCACAATCACTTTACCCCTCAGGTGTTTAAACTGGGTTAACACATCACGGGCTTTCTGCCCTTCCTCTTCTGCGACGGTCTGAACTTTAAGAGGATCAAGACCAAGAGCTTCTCCTATGCGTCGGATCCATTGTACGGTTGCGTTTGCTCCGATCGGATTTCCCTTGATAATTCTCATCCCCTGCTCTTCGAGCAGTGACACTGTTCTTTCATAAAAAGGATGCAGCACGGCACAAGCTTGAGCCTGTCCTGCCTCCATATAGTCTTCAAGTGCTGTTCCGGGCAGTACAATCACCGACTCTACGCCAATTTTCTGGAGAATTCCGCCTATCGTCATGGCATCGACGGGGAAGATTTCTCCAAGGACAACCAGTGATTTTGCTTTTTTCGGAGCGTCAAACCTTGCAAACCGCTTCACAAGCGTTGCAACAGCAACATCTTTTGCTTCGGGATGCGTCCTGATCTGAAACGCGGGCAGGCGAACCAGAACTACCTCTGCATTTCCGGCTTTTCGTGGCAGGAGTTCTTCAGCTATTCCTGCTGTTTCAGCGACACAGGTAGTGACAACGGGAATAAATTTCACCGCTGGATCCAGGGCAATCCCCTCAATGGTATGCCGAAGATCGTCAATCATGGTTCCGCCTGAAATCTGCACATTCATCAATTGGGGAGATATAATTGATTTACGTGCAGCATAAAAATGGGAGACAAAGGTCAGTCCATAGAGGCAACCCTGATCTGCGACCAGGCAAACCTGAACACCGTCAATTCTTGTCAGTACCCTCAGTCCTCCGAAAGCAGGACACATTGACTGAGGGTGCAACGTGTTACAATCCTTTTTGTCCATAATAAACACCTTTCTTTGACACGTGTTGGATATATGCAGTGCCAGTAATTTTTTTGGGCATAGACTTGAGATGTTTTACCGCTTCATCTCGGTCTGCAAATTTACTGGTCATGAGCCTGTAATATTTCATCTTCTTGAGATATGCCGGCCAGAGATAGGCTGTAATTCCCTCGGCATGTAAACGTGCCAGCTCTTCGAGTGCGGTACGTTCTGATCGAAACGTTTCGAGCACAATGGTATACTCTCCTTTTTCAAGAACCAATGAATCAGTGGCAACGCCCCCGGACAACCCTTTTACCGTTACTGACTCAGCCGGCTGCGGCTTTACCCTGACTCTCTCTTTTTGAACCACTGTGGCAATCTTGCTTTCCCTATGCGGAATTGCTGCAACTGGAACTATGGCCTCCGGTTTCCCGTAATAATAAACAGCAAGCAATAAACCGTTAAATACAAGAAATGAAAGAGCAATTGAGTATCGGGACTTCACAAGTTTTTTCCTGACTTGTTCAGTTTCATGCCATGGAAGCACAACATCATCCAGATTATGATACTCCCTGTTCAAAAGCTCTTCAAGAGATCTTTCAGGAATAAAGCCATAAGTTCCCTGTTCTTTGGAAAACCGACCCAGCCCAGGGATTCGGATCTCTCTCTGCTGCTGAACCGCCCTGGAAAAAACAGTGGCAAGCGCCCTGCCCAAGCGCTCAGCTTCTGCTGTATTCAACATAAGCCTCGACGAAGCAATACGAGCAGTATCATCAGCTCGAGAAATGTTACGGTCGTAGGTCAAACGGTTGGAAGGTGGAGAATACGTTATACCCGAGGCATTACTGATTTTTTTTAAAGGAACATGTACTACCGTAAACGAACCAAGTCCTTTGACAGCAAGCTTACGTACGGCAAGAAGTTCAGTAACCATAGCTGTGAAAAAGCCGTTCAGAAGCCGTCCGGATTCTTGCGTGTCAAGATCAAGCAACCTCGAGAGTTCTTCTATCAGATCATGGTTTTTCATAACATCGCCCTTGAGAAATGAGCGCTCTGGACTGTATGGTGAATAACCAAGAATATAACACTTCCTCAGTTAAGCTCGACAAGCCTGGAGCCTCAATTCCCCTTAAGCAAGTTAAGAAGAAAGTGTTGATTTCACGATCTTTTCGTTTAATTGAGCGTTACCGGGCTTTTCATATCCACCACTCTATTTTTGCATAGCATGGGCGTAGAGATTCTTTCTGTCAGCGAACTGACACTGCAGATCAAAACCAGGCTTGAAAATCTTTTTCCACTGGTTAGGATCAAGGGTGAAATATCAAATTTCAAACGGCATAGTTCGGGTCACGTCTATCTGACTCTGAAAGATAAGGGAGCCCAGATTGCTGCTGTGATCTGGAAAACTACCGCGAGCCGTCTTGCCGTAACTCTTGAGGATGGTCTTGACGTTGTTGCTGAGGGGCGTCTTGAGCTTTATCCTCCTTCGGGGCGATATCAGCTGATCTGCACATCGGTCACTGAAGCTGGACAGGGTGCGCTTCAGCAGGCCTTTGCCGAACTGCTTCAGAAACTGGCAAAAGCCGGTTATTTCAGTGCTGAACGAAAAAAAACGCTTCCTGAAATCCCTGAAACCATAGGGCTTATCACCTCTCCTACCGGAGCGGTCGTTGAGGATATGAGCAATGTGCTGGAACGTAGATTTCCGGCGGCACGAGTTCTTCTCTATCCGGTCAGTGTTCAGGGTGTCAATGCTGCTGAAGCCGTTGCTTCAGGGATAGCCTATTTCAACAATACCAAAAATATCAGCCATCGTCCTGAGGTGATTATTATCGCCAGAGGAGGCGGATCACTGGAGGATCTGCAGGCTTTCAACGGGGAACTTGTTGCGCATGCCATCTATCACTCTGCACTACCGGTGATCAGCGCCATTGGTCATGAAACCGATCTGACCATTGCCGATATGGTTGCTGACCTCAGGGCAGGAACACCTTCCATTGCTGCTGAGCTTGCTGTTCCGGAGACCCAGGAGCTGCTTCGGCAGATCGACAATCTGCAATCAGGACAGGAGCGACTGCTGCTCGGAAAGCTTGAGGGTGCAGACCGCCAAGTTTATTCAATCTGCAGCAGTTATGCTTTTAACCGTCCTCTGCTGCAGATGCAGAAGCTGGACGACCGCCTCAACTCTCTGGTCGATCTGATGGGAAAAACAATTAAGAGTGGTTATCGTGAAAAGGTGGTGCGCTTCGCATCAGTCCATCAGCAGTTGTGCCTTCTGGATTACAGAAAAACACTTGAAAGAGGATATGTACTGGTAAAAAAAGAGGGTGAATTCATGACTGGTGCAACCAAGCTGCACCCAGCCGATGATGTGGAACTTCTGTTTCATGATGGAGCGCTTTCTGCCGTGATCAGTCGGGAGAGACGCCACTGATTATTCGCCGTACCAATTCAAGATCTTCGATGGTGTTCACTCCCGGGTTATCTATCAACGTTTTGATACACTGTATTCGGAACCCGTTCTCAAGCAACCGAAGCTGTTCAAGCGATTCTGCCTCTTCGAGCATCGAGGGTGGAAGAGCTGCAAACTTTGCCAACACCTCGGCACTGAACGCATAAATCCCTATGTGGCGATAAAACATGGTTGTTGAATTCCTGTTACGCCTGAATGGGATAGGAAATCGTGAAAAATAGAGGGCAAACCCGTTTGTGTCCATAACAACCTTGACGATATGAGGATCCTCTATCTGTGCATGGTCATCCGGCTGGACAGGAAAAACAAGTGTGGAGCAATCGGGCGGATGGGTTGAAAAAAATGGTTCAAGAGCAAGATCAATATTTTCCGGACTGATCAAGGGTTCATCTCCCTGCAGATTAAGAAAAACATCTCCCCCGATCAGCCGGGCTGCTTCAGCAATTCGTTCGGTACCGCAATGTGCATCCTTTGATGTCATAACGACCTCAGCCCCGCACTCTTCAAGAACAGAGGCAATTTCAAGGCTGTCGGTAGCGACAACCACTCTTTCGGCAAGTCTGGATTTCAGTGCCTGTCGCCAAGTGCGCACAATAAGCGGCTCCCCCTGAAGATCTGCAAGCATTTTTTTTTCAAGTCGGCTTGAGTCGAGCCTTGCGGGAATGAGAATAACAGCTTTGACCCTTCTGTTTGACATAAATAACTCTATCCTGTTATTTTTATAAAAGTTGATGAATACATGGAAGGCAAAAACCTCTCTACGATCGTAATATCCGAGAAGTTAATATATATGAGCATAACTTTTCGATGAGCCAAATATTGGTAGAGTGTCTTTCTGCCTGCCTGCCTCTACCCATTATATACAATTTGTATGTTTTTATATGTTTTTGTATGTTTGCTGTAAGATTATGTGTCCGGCGGATCATTATAACTACTTCAAGACTTATCGGCTTGGATACATTGCAAGATATTCACGCTTGTGTTAGACAGTTCTATATCGCCCCCGATGGATCAAAATATAAGCCAACAAACACGTGCTGACCATCAACAAGCTGCAACGTCATTCATAGCCAGAGATGATCTTTATCGTCATTTGTTTCTCAACATGCGCTGTGGATTCGCCTTTTGTGAGGTAATTCTTGACCAAGCCGGTCGCTATACTGATTTTATACATCAAGATGCCAATACAAGTTATGAGAGACTTACCGGCCTTCATAATGTTATTGGACTCAAAGCTTCTGAGGCATTCCCTGATATAGAGCATTCACATCCCGGGTTTATCAAAAAACTTTTAAGGGTCGCTGAGACAGGAATTCCTGATCGATTCGAGTTCTCCTTTGCAGCATTGCATAAATTATTTGATATCTCTGTCTACAGCTGGCGCAAGGAGTATTTTACAGTAATAATTGATGATATCACGGAGCATAAGGTAGCGAATGAAACACTGAAAGAAAGCGAAGAACAATTCAGAAAACTGTTCGAAAACCATTCCGCATCCATGTTGGTCATTGATCCAAAGAGTGGAAATATTATCAGAGCCAATCCGGCTGCAGCAGACTTTTATGGCTGGTCTCTTGCTGAACTTTGCGGGATGAATATTAATCAGATCAATTCGCTTTCTCCTGCGAAAGTGAAGTCGGAAATGAAGAAAAGTCTTTTGGGTAAGAAGAATTTCTTCTCTTTCAAGCATCGCAAAGCAAACGGTTCTATAAAGGATGTCGAGGTATTCAGTAACAATGTCGTGATTAAAGGCAAACCCCTGCTCTACTCGATTATCAATGATGTCACCGAGCGAAAGCAGGCTGAGGCTGAACTACAGAGGCTGAGTCGATCATTAAAAGCAATCAATATATGCAACAATGCACTTCTTCATACCACTGATGAGATTAAATTGCTTCAACAGATTTGCAATATTGTTGTTAACGAAGGCGAGTATCGGATGGCATGGGTCGGATATGCTGAGCATGATAAGGAAAAAAGTATTTATCCAGTTGCCGAGGCCGGTTTTGTTGGAAATTACCTTAAAATGCCGCAAATCTCATGGGCAGATATTCCACAAGGATCAGCACCGAAGGGTCGAGCAATCCGCACAGGTAACCCTTGTTTGGTAAAAAATATTCTTAATGACCCACTCTTTGAACTATGGCGTCTGGATGCCATACATCATGGGTTTGCATCCATTTTAAGTTTACCGCTGAAATCTAAAAATGAAGTTTTTGGTGCCTTGACCATATATGCAGCCAAACCTGATGCCTTTGATGCAGAGGAGACAACGCTACTCAAGTCATTGGCTGACAATCTTGCATTTGGAATCACCATGTTACGAAACCGCAAGGCAGGAGAAAAAGCCGAAAAAGAACATAAAAAAATACAAAAGCAGTTACTGCACTCAGAAAAAATTGAAGCGAATCGACTGAGGAGAGCAAAAAAACAAGCTCTGGATCTTGCGGGTAAAATGACCATAGCATTGCGTGAAAGAGAAAAACAACTTGAAGAATCTCTTGCATCCGAACGCAAGGCAGGAGAGCAGCAACGAAGCTTTCAAAGTATGATATCTCATGAATATCGTACTCCCCTTTCCATTATCAGCTACAACCTTGATATCATGGCCTTGTGCGGTAAAGACCTCTCCTGTGTCCACACCGTAGAGTTGGAGAAAATGAAACGGGCTGTCAAACGACTGGTCGAGATCATGGAAGTCTCTATCGAACAGAGCCATTCTGTCGATTCAGCAGCTAACACTTCATCACAGCGTATTGAGATATCTCCGTTCCTGTTTTCTCAGCTTGCAAATACCCAAGCACTTTGGCCTGGCCGTTATTTTCAGAGTATTGACGGTGACCTTGAGGGTTATGATGTTATCGCTGACCGACAGTCTCTTAAGACAGCATTTATTAATCTTCTTGATAATGCACGCAAGTACTCTCCTCAAGACTCACCCATAGAGGTCGCTTGCCAAAAAGAAGCAGAGCAACTGGTCATGAGGATAACCAATAAAAGCACCGTCATCAGCTCTTTCAACGCAGAAGATCTTTTCAAAAAGTATGAACGGGGTGCCAACAGCAGCAATACGAGTGGTGCAGGAATTGGACTCTGGCTGGTTCGACAGATCATCGAGCAGCATAACGGCTCAATAACCCTGGAAAGCAATCCTCCAGACGTTATAACAACAGTGCGCATTCCTTTGGCTGATGATGCTCTCGGCTTACAATAATCGTTTGAAGAATAACTTGAAGAATCTCCATGAATCAAGTACATACTCCTCTCAACAAGATAATCATTGTCGAAGACGATCAGGATCTTCGCGAAAGCCTTATCAAATTCCTTAAGCTGAACGGGCATGATATCACTGGAGTTGCCTCAGCGATGGAGTTTTATCAGCATATTGCTTCGGAACACTATACCCTTGCCATAATCGACATAGGTCTTTCGGATCAGAACGGCCTCGTCCTGGCTGAATATCTGAGAAGCAATACCAATATGCGCATTATCATACTCACTGCCCGCGCAACCCTTGAAGACAAGCTCGCCGGCTATAATTCAGGTGCCGATATCTATCTTGTCAAGCCTGTAGATTTACGTGAAGTCTCTGCGGCTATTGCCACTCTTCTCATGCGGATGGATGAAGAACTTCCTGCGCCATCTCCGCATGGTGATAAAGAGGCCTTTCTCCCGGATATCACACCAGCACCCTGGACACTTCTCAGCAATGAATGGATACTCCTTACACCGAAAGAAGATAAGATCAAACTTACCTCGATGGAATTTAACTTCCTTACCTGCCTCATCTCTTACCAAAAACAAGTAGTAACACGGAAGGAGATACTCAAAGCCCTGGGCTATCAGGATGATGAATCCCGTGGTGCAGCTCTTGAAGCTTTGGTTCACCGCCTGCGTCATAAAACAAAAACAAACGGGTACGATTCACCGATCAAAACCACCCATGGAATCGGATACTGCTTCACAGCTGATATTGTTACCATGTAACTTTCGACACTCTGTTGATGTAGTAGAAATCAAGTGTAGACCATAAAAAATACGAAGTATTGACCTTCACTCGCTGATTTCTTTATCATCTCTCTGCCTTTTTGTTTACTATACCAACATAAGGGGGAGATAAGATGATAACCATGAAAATCATTGCCTTGTCATGTATAGCGTTTTTCGTCGCTGTTGCAACCAAGGTGAGTGCTGCAGGTTCTTCGGCTCAATGCTCGGTGACAATAGTACCAGGAATCGCTGCAAACAAAAACACTCAGACAACAACCGGAGGTGATTTGACCTTTGGAACAATAATTCCAGGTTCCTCATCTGGTACCGTGACCATCAACCCATCGACATCAACACGCAATTCTTCAGGAGGGGTACAGCTTGTTGATTCAATATCCGGTCCGGCTGCGTTTGATGTCACCGGTGCTGCGAACTCATCCTACACCGTCACCCTACCAAACAACGGCACAACCACTATATCGAGCGGCAACAGCACCATGGCGGTTAACAGCTTCAGCGCCTCACCAACTCCCGGCAGTTCAACGCTGGATAGTCAGGGAGTGAGCACCTTCAAGGTTGGAGGCAGACTTGAGGTACCCGCAAATCAGCCGAGTGGGAACTACACAGGCACCTTTGATGTGACTGTGGCTTACCAATAACCCGCAAACAGCATGCAATCAACAATAGGATTTGAGAAATAAGGCGGCGGCTTCTGAACTGATACCTGTAGCCATAACAGTTTTTGTACGTGAACTTTTACCGGATATGATATGTACCCGAGATGGTGGGATACGGAAAACCTTGGAAAAAAGTTCACAACACTCCCTGTTTGCGGCGTCGTCAACGGGGGCGGCTTTTAAACTTACCTTTAATCCACCGTTATAGACACCGCAAATGCTCCTTTTGGAAGAACGGGGGTTTGCCTTGACGACAAAAACCACATTACCGTCTTTTTCGCGAAGCTCAAGCACCCCGATGATTACCCGATTACTTTGGGCACTTTGAAAAAGCGATCCTGCTTATCTGGAGCATTCAGCAGTACCGACGATGAGCCAAGTGCCGGAAGCTCAACATCTTCCCGAAGCACGTTGATCTGATCATGAATACTGCTGAGAGGCGCAACACCTTCGGTATCAACTTGATTGAGCTTTTCTACATAGTGAAGAATATTGTTGAGCTCAGTGGTCATTGTCACCATCTCTTCATCTGTAAACCGAAGCCTCGCCAATTCGGCGATATAGGAAACATCTTTCGCGGTAACCGACATAAAATAATATGATCAAAATTAAAAATAATCTTCCTGAAATCACTTATGGAACATTAGTTTTTATAGTCTGCAAATACCTGTCAACTGCTCATCAAGACGATTTTTCGGACGTTTTTCCATCGAAATAAAATCCCTTTGTTCTTCGCCGAGGTAAACCTGCCGAGGTCTGGCGATCTTCTGCTCTTTATCCTTGACATGCTCAATCCACTGCGCAAGCCATCCGGGAATCCTTCCAATAGCGAACAGAACCGGAAACATATCCAGCGGAAATCCCATAGCCTGATAAATCAGACCTGAATAAAAGTCCACATTGGGATAGAGCTTTCTGCTGATAAAATACTCGTCCTCAAGCGCAATTCTCTCAAGCTCAAGCGCAATGTCAAGCAAGGGACTGCGACCAGTTTCCTCAAAGACCTGAAAAGCGATTTTTTTGATGATTTTTGCCCGAGGATCATAGTTTTTATAGACTCTGTGACCAAATCCCATCAAACGTCCTTCACCATCCTTGACTGATTGAATGAAAGCAGGAACATTGGCTACCGAACCGATTTTCAGCAGCATGTGAATAACCGCCTCATTTGCTCCACCGTGCAATGGTCCGTAAAGTGCAGCACAACCTGCAGCTATGGCAGTATAAGGATCAACACCGGAACTGCCTACAGCTCGTACAGCATTGGTCGAGCAGTTCTGTTCATGATCGGCATGAAGAATAAAAAGAACATCGAGGGCATGTTCAAACACCGGATTCGGCTGGTAGCGCAATTCGGTCATCTTAAACATCATGGACAAAAAATTACCGCTGTAACTCAATTCATTATCGGGCAGAACATAGGGAAACCCAAGGCTATGACGAAAACTCATTGCCGCAAGAGTAGGTATTTTCCCGATCAGACGATGTACCTGGAGTTTGCGTGACTCTTCATTGTTAATATCCTTCGCATCACTGTAAAACGTTGAAAGCGCTCCGACAGTACCAACCAGAATACCCATCGGATGAGCATCATAGCGAAAACCATCCATAAACTTGACAATATTGGCATGGGTCATGGTATGATGATGGATGTTATATGACCATACGGCCAAGCGCTCCTTGTCAGGCAACTCACCTTTGATAAGCAGATATGAGGTTTCCAGAAAAGTGCTGTTCTCGGCAAGCTGCTCTATAGGATAACCACGATAACGCAGAATGCCTTTATCACCATCAATGAATGTGATTCGACTTTTGCAGGAAGCGGTATTTAAAAATCCGGGATCATATCCCAAGAGGCCAAAATCTTCATCCGAAACTTTGATCTGGCGAAGATCCATACTATTAATACAGCCGTGTTCAAGCGGTATTTCATAGTTTTTTCCGGTACGGTTATCAGTAACGGTCAGAGAATTTCTGGAGTCTGTAACGTCCATAATGTTAGCTATCTTGATGGTTGAATACCTTTATGCAAAAAAAGAGATCTTGCTGAAAAAATATTGTCTCGCGTCGAGGGTGAATTTATGAAATAATCCCATCGTTACCGGTAATTTTCATCACTGTTTTTTTAATCCTCTGTACTCCACGATCTCCCCTAACAGTATACAGGAAATAACAAAAGGCTCTATGGAGCGTTTTCCAGTTTTCTGCAGTCAATATAAAAAGAAATAAAATGAAAATACTTTTTGGATATTATGTACCGGCTCCATACATTTACTACCTCTTTCAAGGAGCTGTAGCTCAGTTTGGTTAGAGCGCCTGCCTGTCACGCAGGAGGTCGCGGGTTCGAACCCCGTCAGCTCCGCAAGAAAAAACAATAAAAAAGGGAGTGCTATGCACTCCCTTTTTTATTGTTTTTTCATATCATAAGCAATGCACTTCAATGACAAGAGGTGCATTGCTTTCGCGGCCTTTATCTTGGAACCAATTCGACTCGACGATTTTTTTCCCTTCCAGATTCTGCTGTATTCGGCGCAACCGGTGCAAGATAAGCTACCCCATTTGCTGTCAGACGAGTTGCCGGAATACCGTATTCCTTGACAAGAGAGGCGACCACAGCATCGGCCCTGCGTTTTGAAAGCCCAAGGTTAAACTCATATCCGCCTATATTGTCGGTATGACCGACGATATGAAGTTTCAATGCTGGCTGTTGTTTCAAAAGTTTCGCAATTTCCTGAAGGGATGTACGGGAAGCTGGCTTTATCTCCCATTTGTTGGTATCAAAATATATTCCGTAGAGAGATACTTTTCCGTTAGCGGTCAAGGAGTTGGACATTTGATCGGCTGTTACCGTCACCATCTGCTGAACCATCGGCTGCGTCTCAATAATATCAACCGCAATGTATGCTCCACGCTTTGCCTTGTAGACTTGATCACTCTTTCCCCATTCTACAAGGGTCAAATGCACATAGACATCTCCTTCAGGACGACTTTTTTTTGCACTGGCAACACAAATCCCTGCCCTTTCAGCTGCAAAAAAAATATAGTTGCTGCGATTGGTCTGAATATCCATGGAACCGAAGGGAGCAAGATAATTGTTCCACATGGTGGCTGCCTGATCTTTTTTGGAGTCGTAGAGGATAATAAAGCCTTTGGCCCGGAGTTCATTGAGATAGTTTCTGAAAACTTCGAGAGAGCCTATATCGCCAGCGGCCTCATACCATATTCGCGTCAATCTGCCTTCCGGTTTCAACGGAGGCTTGACATACTCCCGTTTTTTGGTTTCTAAATTATAGCGGTTGAATGTGGATGTCTGTAGTTCGTACTCATCAAACCGCTTGGCATGGTAACCGACAATTTCTGAACCGGCAAACCTTCGGAGTAATGGGTGATCTTTCGAGCCTGGAAGATCGGCCGCGGAGAGTCCCGTGAACGGTAATAGGGTGGCAAGCATGAAAAGCAGTACAATAGCCTTGAGTTGTTTCATGAGATAAAAGTTTTCTTCGGATTAGAGTGACTTAGTCTTTTTTGCGTTTGTCACGAACATAGATTGCTTTTGACTGACCTTCTCCGGTAAGACGCTCATCGAAATCGAAGAGTTTTGTGGCAGCGAGTAATTCTCCAAGTTTGCTATAGCCGTAATTGCGCGGATCGAATTCCGGAGACTGTTTAGCGATATTACTGCCTGTTGTTGCAAGGTGAGCCCATCCGCTTTCGTCTGAAGAGGCCTCGACGGCATTTCTCAATATCCGTACAAGTCTGGTGTCCTGCTTGAGTTCTACCGATGACTTTTTTGTAATCGGCTCATTTTCATTGATTTTTGCCCGCAGTACTTCGATATAGATGAACTTGTCGCAGGCTGAAACAAACGCGGCCGGTGTTTTTTTTTCTCCGAATCCGTAAACAAACAGCCCTGATTCCCTGATCCTGGAGGCCAGTTTCGTAAAATCACTGTCACTGGAGACAATACAGAAACCCTGAAACTTTCCTGTGTACAACAGGTCCATGGCATCAATGATCATAGCACTGTCTGTTGCATTTTTCCCCTTAGTATAACCGAACTGCTGAATGGGCTGAATCGAATATTCCAGCAGCACCTCTTTCCAGCTTCTCAGTGCCGTCGAGGTCCAGTCGCCATATATCCTTTTAACACTGGATGTACCATACTTTGCGACCTCCGCCAGAAGACCTTCTATAATTGTTGCCTGCGTGTTATCAGCATCGATAAGGACTGCAAGACGCTCTGTTTTTTCTACGGCCATGACATTGTCCGTCCTGTTATGTTAAGAGCACGAAAATCAGTAGGCATCAGGATTGTACCCTGAATCCCTGAGCTTCAATAGCCGCTGTAATGGTTGGAATGCTGAGCATTTTGGCATCATAATCAACAACCACAATACCTTTGAGATGGGATGCATCAACCTCTATGATCCCTTCAAGATCTTCAAGTGCTTCCTTGACAAGCAGTTCACAACTGCTGCAGTTCATGCCGCTTACCTGTAATTCTTTTTTCATGACATTGGTAATGATATTCGTTGTAACCAAGTGAAATACTCAACAGATTTGTTGTTATTTATCCATGAGAAATAAGTTACATACACTGCCGACAAATCGGAAATATTTCTGCCAAATACGCTGTACTCTTCGATCAAGATTGGCAGATCACTCATGGAGTGAGTATATTGAAAAACTATGATAAATTCCTTACCACATTTACGAGCCGGCATACAACGCATGCCAAGAATTGTTCTGCTGGTCAGTATTACCTTGCTGGCTTCATGCAGCCGTTCACCCAGTGATCTTCAAGTCCTGCAGCAGAAGGTCTGGAAAAACCCGAAAGATGCTGAAGCTTACATGCGGCTCGGCAACGCGTATGCCCGCAGCGAACGCTACCGCGAGGCTGCAGAAGCATATCGGAATGCGCTGGTGATAAATCCAGAACTTGAAGAAATTAATCACGCTCTTGGCGCTGTTGCCTTCAATCAGAAAAACTATGCCGAGTCACTCAAATATTTTCAAAAACACCTTGAACACTCTCCAAAAGACTCTTTGACACTCTATGATGTGGGTAACGCCTATATGCAGCTGAAACAGTTCGAAAAAGCTGCAACATCATACAGCGAAGCCATTGACAACAGCGAATCATTTACAGCGGCTCATTACAACCTTGCTATCTGCTATCTCAATACAGGACAAAGAGCTGATGCTCAGGCGATTTATGAATGGCTTCTTAAGAAAAACAATTATCTTGCTGTCTCACTGCAAAAACATTTCAAAAAAAATAAATAACGTGATGAGTGCATATCGTTCTCACAGCACAGTTTTTGCAGCCAAATACTGAAACCAGAGATTTATTTCGATTGGAAACCATTATTGCAGATTTGTTGTACAGTTTGTTACAGAGAGTTGCAAGACAGGAGTGTTTGAGAGTTACAATGCCGACAAACGTCTATGAGTGAGTACCATAATATCATTACATCTTCAGAGGAAACTTTATCCATACAAAAGGCAGTTTCAAGGCTTAAAGAGACTTTAAGCGTTTTTGATTTTAAAAGTGCCTTATCGGGTCACCTTGATCGAAACCTGCTTGTAACGTTCTCTCAGCCTGTTCAGTCCCTGGAGATAGCTGGGTGGTTGTGCCGTCAGGCGGTATATCCAAAACTTTTTTGGATGAACAGGGAAAAGGATTTTTCTGTTGCAGGTATCGGGATTGCCGATACCATCACGTTTGACGGATCTGGAAATAATGATGCCTGTTTCAAGCGGTTTGGAGTTTCTGTTGCAGACAAAACAAACGGAGCACGCTATTTCGGCGGCTTCCACTTCAATAACCAGGAACAACAAAACCCGATATGGGAGAAGTTTTCCTCATTTTCCTTTGTACTGCCGCTTATCCAGTTAACCTTTGAACACAACATTTTCTCCATTTCATGCCATCTCTTGCTTGAAAGCAGCGTTGCAGCTGAAACAAAAATCAGCGCGATCACTGCAATGCTTGACCGAGTTATTACCGATTCAGATTGTTCAGCAATGAAATTGCCAGAATTACTGGATCTTTCCTATAACCCGGATGAGAAAAATTGGATAGAACAATGTCAGAAAGCATTGCAGACCTTTAATTCCAGTGGTATGGAAAAAATTATGCTTGCCCGACAGACTGTTCTTGAATTCAGCAGCAGTTTTTCACCACTCCTTTTTCTCCTGCAGTATCCCTATCCGCAAAATGCGATCTACAGGTTCTACTTTGAACCAGCTGAACATCACGCTTTTTTCAGTTTCAGCCCTGAAAGGCTTTACAAAAGGGACGACAATATGCTTCTCACTGAAGCCCTTGCGGGTACCTGTTCGAAAGAAACCATCCAGGGCGGAGACCTTCAGGCTTCTGAAGCACTCCTGAATTCAGAAAAGGATATCAGGGAGCATAAATTCGTCAAGGACATGATCTACCAGGAGCTGCTCAAGATCTGCAGCGAAATCAATATGGAAAAAGAGGTTCAGGTACTGCAACTCAATCGGCTTGCACACCTTTACACCCGTTGTGCTGCTAAACTGAAACCTGAATTTCTGAATGACTGCGAAGTCCTGAAACTTCTCCATCCCACTCCAGCGGTCGGCGGAGTACCAAAAACCGAGGCTATGAAGCATATCGTGGATCTGGAGCCGTTCAGCCGCGGCTGGTATGCTGCTCCTGTGGGCTGGATAAGCCGAGATGCTGCTGAATTTTCGGTTGCCATCCGTTCCGCGCTGGTCAATGGTCGTTTTGCCTATCTCTATTCTGGTGCCGGACTGGTACAGGGCTCAAATCCATTTTCGGAATGGGAAGAGGTCGACCAGAAAATCGGAGATATTCTGGCTATAACCCGCCAGGAAGTATGAGCGGCCTCGAAATAACCTCACTGTGGAGCAGCATTGTCATTGAAGAACTGATCAGGCAGGGTGCAGAATTTTTCTGTATCTCACCTGGTTCCCGTTCAACACCGCTTACTGTGGCGGTTGCAAGAAACCCGAAAGCACGCTGGAAAATGTTTGCGGATGAACGCTCTGCCGGCTTTTTTGCCCTTGGATATGGCAGGGCAACCGGCAAACCGGCGGTTCTGATCTGCACTTCGGGAACAGCTGTTGCAAACTACTTCCCGGCTGTGGTTGAGGCATCAATGGACTTTCAACCGATGCTTATTCTTTCGGCTGATCGCCCTTTCGAGCTGCTTGAGTGCGGCGCAAACCAGACCATCAGGCAGGAGGGCATGTTCGGCAGCTATACTCGATGGAATATGCAGCTTCCTCTGCCTTCAAGAGAGGTTCCGCTGAAAGCTCTACTCTCCACCATTGCATACGCTGTTGCTAAAACAGTTGGATCACCGGCCGGCCCGGTTCATCTCAACCAGCCGTTCAGAGAGCCTCTTGAGCCCGTGAACCCCGATCTGAAGGATGCGTGGCTTGATCCAATGCAGAAGTGGCTGAGAACAGGCAAACCATCAGGTGTGTCAGCATTTCCTGAAAAACATCCTGATGCCGCAACGGTAGAAATGCTGCGCCATGCGCTTTCTACGGCAGAACAGCCACTGATTATCGCAGCAAGCATGCAGAGCGCTGAAGAGGCAGAGGCTGTCAGGGCACTTGCTCTGGATCTGCAGGTACCTCTTTATGCTGATTTTTCTTCCGGGCTGCGACTGAAAAGAGGTGTACAGCCCTGGCAACTGGCGTTTCAATCGTCAGGATTTACCAAGAATTTCAGGCCTGATATCGTCTTGCATTTCGGCGGTCATCTTATTGCTAAACATCCGGCAGCTGCACTTCTTGAATGGAAGCCAGAACATTATATCGTTGTACGATCGAATGCCAACCGATTCTCTCCCGATCATAACGTAACTCTCAGCATTGAAGCCTCTCTCATCCTGACATCAGCAAGCCTCAAAGGTTCCCGTACAATGTTGTCTGGTATGAACACTGAGTGTGCTGAAGAGTTTTTCAGACGGGCCGGTGAGGAGATTGATGCTGAAGCACTCCCTCTCAAGCCTGTTACGGAAATTTCTGCAGCGCGCCTGACCTCACGCCTTATCACTGAACAACAGCTGCTCTTCATTTCAAACAGCATGCCGGTCAGGGATATGGACACCTACGCGGTTACCAGCCATCATAACGGGATAAGGAGCGGCATCAATCGTGGAGTCAGCGGAATAGACGGCATTCTTTCCACGACTGCTGGATTTGCCGAGGGACACGGTAAACCGGCAACACTGATTATCGGGGATATCGCCTTTCTGCACGACCTCAATGCCCTTTCTCTGCTCGGCACCCTGAGTGTTCCGCTTCAGATCATTGTCCTGAACAACAACGGCGGAGGCATTTTCTCCTTTTTACCGGTTTCCGGATACAGCGATGTGTTTGAAACCCATTTTGCCACACCCCAAAACTACAACGTCCGGTCTGCGGCGGAAACCTTTAGTGTGGACTATGCATGCCCGCAGACGAACGGTGAATTCAGAGAAATCTATACCGCCGCATCCGGAAGCAATCGAAGCATCGTTATCGAAATAAAAGGATCACGGCAGGAGAACCTACTGCAGCACCGTGCGTTGCAGGGTAGAATCAGTGCCCTTGCTGAAGAACATCTATTCGTTCTGTGACTGTGACAAAGGCGTAAGATCGCGCAATTCCGGCAGATCGGCTGCGAGCCAGTGTCGGGTAACCCAATTGGGCACGCCTGTCGGCAGATCACTGTCATCCTCATAGCGCAACCATTCGCTCAGTTCACCCTCGCCATCCCAACGATTTTCGTTGAGAGACCATGACAACCACGAACTTCCAGCGGCTGATCTTGCAAAAAACTCAACTCCCGAGTCTGCATCCCATAGCCGAGCGGTGCTATCAGAGCCTGCTGTCACGATGCGCTTCCCGTCCGGAGAAAAGGCGCACGCCTGAATCCTGCCTGAATGACCTTCGAATCGTCGAATTTCTTTGC
>Ga0209083_1000512_pt1 | contig 56758 bp, 50 predicted proteins | sample AM7aDNAmetaG_FD_184132 | JGI IMG/M metagenome (GOLD analysis project Ga0209083, IMG submission 184132) | Freshwater microbial communities from Finland to study Microbial Dark Matter (Phase II) - AM7a DNA metaG (SPAdes) (version 3) | ecosystem: Environmental > Aquatic > Freshwater > Lake ...
CTGATGCTTTGACCGGGAGTTATGCAGCTGTTTATGTATGGGACGAGACTGCAACGCCTAAGGAATATCAGGTAGTAAACCATACTTATAACGAAGGCGCCCCTTTCTATGCACAGGTTGGCCAGGGATTCTTTATCAGATCGGCGGTTACAGGCAACCTGAACTATACCTCCTCCATGCAGGTACACCAGGCTTCTGCCCCATTTAAAGCGGCAACGGCTCCAACTCCGGAGATTAAGCTGATCGCCGCAAGCAGTGCAGGAAGTGTTGCAACGGTTATTAAATTTATCGAAGGGACAACCGCAGGGTTGGATGTTGGTTATGATGCCGGTGTCTTTAAAGCCGACCCAACCTTCTCGCTTTATACGAGGCTTGTTGAGGACAATGGCGTTGACTTCCAGTTGCAGTGTTTGCCAACCAATCAATATGGTAGTTTGGTCATCCCTGTCGGTATCGATTCAAAAGCCGGTGGCGAAATTGTCTTCTCGGTCAAAACCGTCCAATTGGAACCCACCTGCAAGGTGATTTTGGAAGATAAGTTAACCAACACATTCACAGATCTTTCCAAAGGCAATTACAAAGCTGTGGTGGCAGCTAATGCTTCTGTTTCTAACAGGTTCTATCTGCACACCGGGGATGTTATCAGTGGGGTTGGGGAACAAACCCTTTCGGAAACCAAGCTGTCGGCTTATGCAGTCCGCAATGTTGAGATCCGTGTGATAGGCGAAGTTGGCAATGATGCAATGGCAACGTTGTACAACGGTTTGGGCAAGGTGGTGCTTCTTAAAAAGTTAAGCGCAGGTAGCTTGAATATCATTGGACTTCCAAATCTTAGTAGTGGTGTTTATTTATTGAATATCAACGACAAAGGCACGTCACAAACAATTAAGGTGATGGTCAGAAAATAATTAATAATGAAAAATTAAAGAATTAAAAATTAGGAAATGGGATGATTTGAAAATTTGAAAATGGTAGGGGCGGACCTGTGTGTCCGACCTTGCCTTTTCACATATGTTCTCCCTTTTTCATATATCGGGACTCCAGATTTACCGCAAACATGTTGTAATAATAAGGGAATAAGGTTATATTCAAGTCGTTCATTTAAGTTACAAATGCTAAAGTATTTGGAAATAAGGTCTTTAAATCCCTTCCGAAATCGTAACCACTTCCGCAACGCCTTCTATTTCAAGCAATAGCTCGTCGCGGCACACATCGGCACAAATGTAAATTTTATCTGGTTCAGGATAATTAACTGAAAGATAGCGGCTTACATCTTCAATAAGGCTATCGTCCTTCAAATAGACACGTAACAATTTGTAGGTCCTTGTCCCTATAGGGAATGGATAATTATCGGGGGAGGTCAAATGATCGATGTTTTCCATGGTTATCCTGGTCTGCTCCACAACATCTCCAGCCAGACAACTGGCCTCGCCCCTGATGGCCGCAGTCCCTGAGATGTAAACCGTCTGCCGCAAAGGTGATCCTATGATCCGTGCCCGTTCAAATTTTGGGGAGGCCAGTTTGGGGGTTGACTTATCGGTTTCGCCCAACAATACCTTTTGGGAATAGCGGTGTGCAGAAATTTGCAACGGATTGTCCAAAGCCATATTGATCGTTTCGTTGCCCGATAAAGCAACGAATTCGACCATTACGCCTCCCAAATGAGTGCCAATTCCTGTTGCGGCAGGATATCCATGAGACCAATCCGATTTGGAATAAAAACGGCTACGTGAATCATTAAAATCCTGATAATGTTGGTGATGACCATCGAATCGGGTTATCTTCTCAATGTAATTCCACTGACGTACAATGCTGTTGAGCGGAAAATTCTCTTTTACAAGAATTTCTTCCATTAAAGAAAACACTGCATCCGACTGAATTGAAATGGTTGTAGTGATATCGGGTGGCAACAAACCACCTGTTATCAGCTCCCTACCAGATTCGTTCTCCAGTATAAGATAATTTTCCCCATAAGTGATCGTTAAGTCTTTAACTGAGGAAATATGGAGGACCTCGGCATTCAAGGCACCAACAAGCGGACATTGTGAGACATAACAAATCGGGAGCAACTTTCCGGGAAAAGAGGCATCAACACAATTGCGCAAAATCCGAAGATGGCTGATGAACTCCTCATTGCTTTTCGACAAACCAAAAAATACGATTTTCAGAATATTGTCCTTCTCTTTCATCTGGTACAACAGTGAACCGCACATTTGTTCAAAAGAGGCCCCGCCTGTTGTAAATATGGCGTAATTCTTGGATATCATTCTAAATATATGGAATACAATAACTTAGTAAGAAATGTTTTTGATTTCTTTTAAATTCTGCTGTGCAACCTTTTGATCAAACAGCTTAATTAATTCTTCTGTTTTTACCTTTGAAACCGGAAGGAACTTTTCAGAATTCATATAATTCAACAAGCTTAAATACAACTGTTTGGCTTCGGGATATTCCTTCAGTGCCGGAAGATTGGCCATACAAATCAAGAGTTTTCCCTTTCCGGCGTTCAATTCAAAAATCAAACCCAGCTTGTGGTTTCTCTCAATATTGTCAATTACCTGAACAATAGGTAAATAGTTTTTGTCAAGACTGTCGAGGATCATGGGGCGGCTATTTTTTACGATGGCCCACCATTGCCAATCGGAATGAAATGAAGTTGGGAACTGCTCAAATAACGGATGTTTGGGATTTGTCAGGATCCCCAGCGTTCCAGGAGAAACAGGTTGTTTGACGTTTTCGGATATCCCTTTAAACATCCGGTAGTTCCAGTAATCGGGTGTAAAAAGCCCACCAACCGAGATGGATTGGATCGTTTTAGGATGAGGGAAAAGCAGCACCTTACCCCCTTGGTTTAATTTCGTGATCGCATTTTCATCCAAAACAGAGGTTTCCATAATTCCAGATGGAACTACAATATTGGGTTTCTGCGGGTACACCCAAATTGAATAACGGTTCTTATAGACTGTCCCTTCAACCGACAAGACCAACTCGACTCCCACGGCGTTTTTGATTCCCGAAAGGGATGTGGATATTTCGCCAATGTCCACCAGGGTTCCCTGAGCAATGTTGTTTTTCAATTTACCTTCAAGCAATAGGTTTCCATTATTTTTAATTTCCCATTTAATGGTTTGATCTTTAAATGCTTTTGCTGAATAGTTGGCCACCTTGACTTTTGCCTTGAAAGTTTCGTTGTTTGTCCAGCAAAACTTGTCAACCACAAGCAGTGGCACAACATCATTGCAAAATTCCCTGAAATGCTCAGGCTGGATAATCCCCTTGTTCTCCATAAAAGCATCCATCATACCAACCAGTGCTGTGCCTTGTCCTGGAAAGTCCTGCAAATCAAGTAATTGAAATCCTCCGAAATTTTTGGTGCGCAAACACATTTCAATATCGGCTTTGTAGCAGATCGCGCTCAAAGCTCCTGATGCACGGAAGAAATCTTTTCCCTGGTTTCCCATCCCCGCATCTTCGAGCCTTTTTTTGAAAATTTCAAGGTTCCAGGGTTTGAGTATACCGGTGTATTTTTTGAGTTCATTGTAATCGGGATAGGTCTGAAACTGCCCAGTCTCGTGACTGATCACAGGGACAGCACTTTTCTTCGAGGCTCCAGAATAGTCCATCACGGTATTCGGATAACTCCCATTGATATAACCTCCATCGTAAGCATCTGCAAACGAGAAAGATGCGCGAACATGAGTGTCAAATGTACCGGGAGTCTCGCCACCGATCCGGCAGGTGGTCAGGTAATCTTCGCCTTCTGCAGGTGCCTTAAAACCTAGATAATTGTTAGAACCATAAGCAAAAAGGTGCCTGTTTTCGGCAGCCCTGAAAGTGCCGATGAAATCTTTCATCACATTGAAATCGCCCGACAATTCATTTCCTAAAGCGAACATGACAAATGAAGGATGGTTGCTGTAGGTTTTCTGAATGTTCAAGCCCTCCTTGCGCAGGAATTCAATGAGTTCTGTCTTTTTAGCATCCTCCGATCCCCAATAGGGCATTTCAGGTTGAAGATAAAGCCCCAAACGGTCGGCGGCTTCAAAAGCAGCTTCCGGGGGGCACCACGAATGGAAACGGACATGGTTAATGCCCCATGTTTTAAGGATGCCGAAATACCTGATCCAGCTTTCGTTGTCCATAGCGGTGTGAGCGATTAACGGAAATACGCAGGCATCGTGTTTGCCACGCAGGAAAGTCGGATGGCCATTCATTACAAACTGCGTCCCTGATGTGGAGAACTTCCTGAGCCCAAAACTGGTAGAGGTTTCGTTAATGACTTTATTGTTTGAACTCACGGAAATGGACAACCTGTACAAGGCAGGTTGAAATTCATCCCACAACAAGGCATTGCTTCCCAGGTTCAGGTCTTCTTCGATTAAATTTTCCCCCGATTTTAAAGTAACTACAACCGTTTTCGTAACTGGTTTTCCCGTCTTCTTTGTGTTACAAGCTACTGTTTTATAATTGATATTGAGACTTTTAGCTGTATTATCCTGATTGTTTAGCTTAAACTTCACTTTAACAGATCGGGTATCAATATTGGGATAAGTTTGCACATCGTCAATGTTACACAGGTCGGTAGCCTCCAGAATAAATTTCCCGATAATACCATTCCAGTTAGTTTGGGTATGTTCGACATAGGCATGTGAAGAGTTGATCACTTCTACAGGTACAGATTTCCCGTTGTCAACCATAATGGTCAGGATATGCTCACCAGGAGTAAGTAATTTACTCAAATCGTAAATTTGGGAAGTTGTAATATTTGTATTTGAGCCTACCAGAATCCCATCGATCCAAACTTGGGTTGGTTTTGTCCGTTCCATGACAAGACGGATGTATTTCCCGTTCCAGCTATTGTCAACAACGATCTTCCTTTGATAGAAGGCTTTGCCGAACCATGAATATTCCCTTGAAAGATGGGTTGTCTCTGTTTTATTTGAATTCAGGATCCCTTTTTTGTTTTCATCTGTCGTACCAGGTAATTTAACAAAATCGTTAAATGTTTTGGTTTGCCAATTTTCCGCTGTTGCTTTATTTTCTGGATCGAGGAAAAAACGCCATTCGCCTGATAAATCGAGTACCTGTCGGCCACTTTTCTCACTTGAAAATGCAGTGAGGAACATACCCATTGCGAGTAGAAAGAATATATTTTTTTTCATTTTTTCCCTTCAGAGAGCATGACGTCGGCCACAAACTGTCTGATTTGCTGTTCGTCATCTTTTCTACAGACCAGCAACGTATTTTCCGATTCAACGATAATGTAACCATCAAGTCCTTGGATAATTGCAACTTTATCTTTTGGCATGTTTACGATACACGATTTGGTGTCGTACAAAAAGACCCTATTACTGCTGACTGCATTGGAATGCTGATCCTTGCCGTGGTTTTCGTATAGCGACCCCCAGGTTCCAAGGTCTGACCATCCGAAATCGGCGCAAAGCACAAAAACATTATGGGCTTTTTCCATAACGCCGTAGTCGATCGAGATATTCCGGCATTCGGAATAGACCTTATGGATGTAGTTGACTTCATCGGGAGTATTGAGGAGTTTCTTTCCATAATCGAACAGGGCATTTACATCGGGCAAATATTGTTCGAAAGCTTTGAGGATCGCCTTTGCCGACCACACAAAAATTCCGGAATTCCAATAAAACTCGCCAGTTTCAATGAACAATTCTGCCATTTTCCGGTCGGGTTTTTCAGTGAAGGTTTTCACCCTGAAAAGATTGTCCATTTGCTCGAACGAAGCTTTTTCAGCAACCTGGATATAACCATAACCGGTTTCAGGACGGCTTGGTTGTAAACCCAGCGTAAGAAGGACATCCCGATCCGAAACATATCGCAACCCATTGTTGATCTCTTCAAGAAAATAATCCTCTTTTAAGATCAGGTGATCTGAGGGCGCAACGATCATATTGGCCTCAGGACATTGGCTCAATATCCGATAGGTTGCATAAGCAATACATGGTGCTGTATTTCTGCGCAATGGTTCAGAAAGCACCTGGGTACCATCCAGATCAGGCAGTTGACTCAAAACGAGTTCCTTGTAATTCTCGCTGGTAACCACCAGAAAATTCTTTGCAGGGATGATCCTTGAAAAACGGTCATATGTGAGTTGGAGTAGTGACCGTCCGATACCCAGAATGTCTAAAAACTGTTTGGGTTTGTCGGCGGTACTCAGGGGCCAAAAACGGCTACCAATTCCTCCGGCCATGATCACACAAAAATTGTTGGAGTTTTCCATAAGTTATTTTTATCCAAAATTATTTATTTTTTTCACAATACAACATGATCTGCCCAATGAGTTTAACAAATACCTAAAAATTCCCTATTATCTGTTGTTCAAATATTTTGTATTTTTATCGGAAATTTATGTGACAGTTATTTACCATGCCCATGTTTGGGAATCAATGGATTTTGAACTGTAATAGGGTAGTTATTAGTATTTAACCAACTTTAATTGCAAGTGGGTGTATTTTATCATATTGGACAATATTGTTTGTTGATGGTCAGGGTTTTCAAAAAACCTGAGAAGAATTCGATTTACCTGAACCAATTGGTTCTTGAAATTGAGAAACTGGGGATCAATTCTGTGGGTATCGTCGCCGTCATCTCCATTTTCATGGGTGGGATTATTACCTTACAGTTGACTTATAACATGGTTAGCCCGTTAATGCCCAACTATATTATCGGACTTGGGAACCGCGATACACTGATGCTCGAATTTTCCTCTACAGTTTTGAGCCTGATGCTTGCTGGAAAAGTCGGTTCGCATATTGCGTCTGAAATTGGAAGTATGAGGGTGACTGAACAGATTGATTCAATGGAGATTATGGGTGTCAATTCGGCCTCGTACCTGATCCTTCCCAAAATAATTGCAGTTGTTTTTATGAGCCCTCTTTTATTCATTATAAGCGTTGCTTGTGGTTTGGTTGGCGGATTGATTACGGGTCCACTGTCTGGGGTGGTAACAGTCGCCACTTACGTGAATGGGATGACAACCCAGTTTAATCCGTTTTATGCTTATTTCTCGATCATCAAAACCCTCGTTTTTGGATTTCTGATCGCCACAGTACCCGCTTATCTGGGTTACTATGTACAGGGCGGGGCACTTGAGGTAGGGCGTGCAAGTACCAAATCCGTAGTCAATACAAGTGTGCTTATTCTGTTTTTCGACCTTGTCCTTACTCAATTGCTATTCAAATGATTGAAATTAAAAATGTTTGTAAGTCTTTCGAAGGCAGGGATGTATTAAAGGATATTTCCACCGTTTTCGAGAAAGGTAAAACAAATCTCATTATCGGGCAAAGTGGTTCGGGAAAAACCGTACTGTTAAAATCGATCGTTGGTTTGATCGAAATCGACTGTGGCGAAATCTTGTTTGACGGGCGCGACAACCGACGGATGAGCTTTAAAGAGCAAAAATTGCTGCGCCAGGAAATCGGGATGGTTTTTCAGAATGGTGCCCTCTTTGATTCACTTACAGTTGAAGAGAATGTAAGGTTTCCAATGGACATGTTTACCAATATGACCATGAAAGAGAAAGTGTCGAGGCTTAACTTCTGCCTCGATCGGGTGAATATCAAAGCATCAAACAATTTATACCCTTCCGAGATTTCGGGTGGTATGCGGAAACGGGTGGCAATTGCCCGTGCCATTGCGCTGAATCCAAAATACCTGTTTTGCGATGAACCCAACTCGGGTCTGGATCCCGTGACTTCGATACTGATTGATGCACTTATCAAAGAGATTACCTCGGAGTTCGATATCACAACGGTGATCAATACACACGACATGAATTCCGTAATGGAGATTGGAGATAAGATCCTTTTTATTTCTGAAGGGAAGAAATGCTGGGAGGGGAACAATACCCAAATTTTCAATACGCGGAACAGAAAACTGAACGCTTTTGTTTTTGCTTCACCTTTCTCGAAGAAATTCAGGGAGATCAGACAAATGGAGGACGATGAATGAGAAATATACTGATTTTTGGAATGGCCATCCTGATGATGGCCTGCAGCAACAATGTTCCCAAAGGGATTTTACCCGAGAAAGAGCTTATTCCGGTATTGGTAGAGATCCATCTTGCCGAATCTGTGTTTATCCAGCGGTATGCCATGCAGGTCACCAGGGCGAACTATCTTGAAGATCTGTACCTTTCTATATTGAAAAGGCACCACCTTGATCAAAAGAAGTTTGAGGAGTCGATCTTGTTTTATGGTAAGCACCCCGAGATTTACAAGCCCATTTACGATGAGGTTTTAAACCGGCTCAACGAGATGCATGCCCTTGCTCAGGCTAAGGACTCTATTAAAAACCATCTGCCTCCGGTGAAAGCACAATAAAATATGCGCAAGTTATCAGCCCATTACATCTTCACGGGTACCGGAGTTGTCCTCAACAAAGGGATAATTATCGTGAACGAAGAGGGCATTGTGACTAAAATCATCGACACAAAGGGTCAATTTGAGGAACAATCCGGCGTGGAATTTTATAGTGGCGCGATCGTCCCCGGATTTGTGAATGCCCACTGCCACCTTGAGTTGTCACATCTGCACTCTATTTTTCCTGAAAAGACCGGATTGCCGGGTTTTCTGAAAAACGTTGTAGCGAACCGCAACCATGAAGAACCAATAGTTCTGGAAGCAGCCAGGAAGGCAGATTTTGAATTGTGGCACAATGGCATTGTAGCGGTTGGCGATATTTCAAATACAGCTTCGACCTTTGCATTGAAATCAAAATCAAAAATTAAATACCATACCTTTATTGAGGTACTTGGCTTTTCGCCCCTACGTGCACAGCGGGCTTTTGAATGGGCGGAAATTTGCCTTGCGGAAGCCCGGTCGTTGGGTATTCCTGCTTCCATAGTGCCTCATGCTCCTTATTCCATCTCGAAGGAATTGTTTGCATTGGTTTCGAAATCCGCTGAAGACAACCATTCCATACTTTCAATTCACAGTCAGGAATGTTCCGCGGAAGATGATCTGTACCAGACTGGTGATGGGGAGTTGGCAAGGCATCTGACCGAAAACCTATCCATGGACATCTCCTTCTTTGAACCCACCGGCAAAAATGCCCTCGAAAGTGTGATCGACTGGTTGCCTGAACAGAATAAGCTATTACTTGTACACAATGTCTGCACGGTCCAAAAAGACATTGATTTGCTGCGGCTTGTCAGGGATATGGGAAAAACCTGGTTTGTACTTTGCCCAAATTCGAATCTTTACATCGATAAACAACTTCCGGATATTGCCCTTTTCAGTAAAAATGGGCTAAAGATCTGCCTGGGTACCGATAGCCTCTCCTCAAACTGGAAACTTTCGATCCTTGAGGAGATGAAAACAATCCACCGATTTTTTCCTGAAATTCATTTTGGTGAAATGGTAACCTGGGCAACTTTGAACGGGGCGGAAGCTTTGGAAATGGACAGTTGGGCGGGATCGATCGAGGTAGGGAAAAAGCCAGGCCTGAACCTGATTACAGGCCTGGACCTGAATTCGCTTCAACTTTTGCCCCAGTCGAAGGTAAAAAGACTAATTAATTGATATATAATACATTATAATATTGAACTCATATAACTTGAATGTCAACTTTTCTTTTTGACCAAACCATATTCGGGCCCGTGATCAGCCGCAGGCTAGGAATTTCGCTCGGTATCAACCTGATGCCAAACGATTCCAAATTGTGTTCGTTCGACTGTATCTATTGTGAATGTGGGTGGAATCCTGAAAAAGGGAAAGTAAAAGCCATACTTCCAACACGGGATGAGGTCAGAATATTACTACGGGAAAAGTTGGAGGCCATGAAAGAAAACAGTGGTTTGCCCGATGTGATCACCTTTGCGGGAAATGGCGAACCTACGATGCATCCCGATTTTCCTACGATCATTTCAGACACCTTGCAACTAAGGGACGAAATTTGTCCAAAAGCACGTGTGGCCGTTTTATCCAACTCGACAATGTTGCACAAGCCCAAAGTTGTTGAGGCCCTCAAAAAAGTGGACGACAATATCCTGAAACTCGACTCTGGCATTCCGGAAACGATCCGTTTAATGGATCAACCAGTTGGAAGATTTGATTTACAGTCGGTTGTGAATCATTTGAAACTTTTTGACGGACATCTGGTGATCCAAACCATGTTTATTAAAGGCTCGTTTAAGGGCAAACCTTTTGACAATACAACTGAAACGGAGCTAACTGCCTGGATGGCTTTGCTCCAACAGATCCAGCCACAAACTCTTATGATCTATACAATTGCCCGCGATACGCCGGCCAGCGACATTCAGAAAGTCCCGATTGGGGAATTGGAGAAAATTGCAATCAGAGTCAGGGAAGAGACAGGATTGGATGTTCAGGTAAGCGGGTAGGGGGGAGAAAGAATGAAGGAATGAAGGAATTAAGAATTAGACAGAGAGGAATGGGAGGGGGAAAGGTTTGTATGAAAGGGAGACCGGAAAATGAAGGAATGAAAAATGGAAGTGGCGATAAGGAGGGTAGAGCCAAAAATAACAATCTTTGTAGAATATTTAGACATTTTTATCAAAAGAATAATATGATATGATTAAACATGAACATGAAAATCATCTTATCTATCAGGGAGATGCAATAGAAATATTGGAGAACGAAATTGTGGATTCCAGTGTCGATTTGATTTTTGTCGACCCACCTTACAATATTGGTAAAGACTTCAATGGATTAAAGGACAAATGGGCCACTGATGAATTGTATTTAGAATGGTGCTATACTTGGATCAATCTTTGCCTGAGGAAACTCAAACCAACAGGTAGTTTTTATGTAATGACTTCAACACAATTTATCCCATATTTCGATATTTTCTTAAGGGGTAAAATTGAAATATTGTCTAGGATTGTCTGGTCTTATGACAGTTCCGGTGTGCAAGCAAAAAAGTACTATGGTTCAATGTATGAACCTATTCTCTTCTGTGTAAAAGATAAGAATAACTATACCTTTAATGCAGAAGATATATTGGTTGAAGCAAAAACTGGAGCAAAAAGAAATTTGATCGATTACAGAAAAACGCCACCACAACCCTATAATAATGAGAAGGTTCCTGGGAATGTATGGGACTTTCCCCGAGTCAGGTACAGGATGGATGAATATGAGAATCACCCTACTCAGAAGCCGATAGCATTACTTGAAAGGATAATAAAAGCCAGTTCAAATCCCGGAGACATAGTTCTTGACCCTTTTTCTGGAACCTTTACAACTTCTTATGTTGCCAAAAAACTCAAGAGAAAATCCATCGGGATTGAAATTAACGAGGATTTTACAAAAATTGGGTTAAGGAGAGTACAGGAACTAAGAGAAATAAATGGTGAAAATTTACATAGGGAACCTAAAACTTATGAGATGAAGAATTTTCAACAACAAACATTATTCGAACCAAAAAAATGAGACATCCATTCACAGATAAGATCGATGAAATCTTAGAAAAACATTTTTCTGATGATTCCGAACAGATTTTTAAAAATAGTGAGCTATTACAATATATCAATATCAAAACAAAATCGGCAAATAAGGGATCAAAATCAAGGGGTAGTTTTGGCAATTTATACGCAATTTATGTGCTAGTTGAGGATTATATTGCCAATGATTATCACCACATTGGAGGCTATTCATTATCTATTGGTGCCAAATTCTCAATCCTTTTTAAACGACAACGCGAATTATCGTTCGGTGCGAAATTGCAGAATCACGCACTAAATCACCGCATGAACGAAGAGTTTAAAAGGTACTTTTCAACATGTGAATTTATCCCAGTAATTAGAGTAGTTGAAACAAATCGGTATTGGTTCAATGAAAATCTTTTAAAAATTAAGGCGAATAAGAAAGATTTCAATATTTGTGTTGCTATTCTTGAAATTATTGATGCTTATGTTGAAATGAAAAGAGGTTCTTTTGAGATGTTCATAGATACATGTGAAATGTTAAAAGAGCTTGAAGAAGAACGTATTCCGAAGACGTCTGAATTTGTACTCGGTTTACTGGCACCAAATGTTGATGCCAGGGTATTTGAGATTGTTAGTTTCTCAATTTTGAAATATTTCTATTCTGACCAAACAGTTTTCTTTGGATTTGAGCTTGACGAAATCGAAGAAGAAAAGTTAAAGTTATTCAAAACGGGTAGAACCAATGCAAATGATGGTGGCATAGATTTCGTTATGAAACCATTAGGTCGTTTTTTTCAGGTAACCGAAACGACTGATGTGAAAAAGTATTTCCTTGATATTGATAAGCTAGAAAAATTTCCGATTACGTTTGTTGTAAAATCTGACGATTCACCAGAGGCATTACTTTCAAAAATAAGGGAGAATGCAGAAAAGCAGTATTCAATAAAGGCTGTAGTTGACAAGTATATCTCTTGTATTGAAGAAATCATTAATATTCAAGAGCTTACAATAAGATTTAAAAAAGCAGTAGAACTTGGTTATCTCAATAATATATTGTCAGAGATAATTATTCAGAGTAAGGTTGAATTCAATTATGATGATGATTTAGCTGAAGAAGAAGTGGAAAATGATTAATCCTTTCCTTATTCATATTGGCACTATAAAAAGTACGTTTATGAAAACAAACATTTCTTTTGTATTGGTGTTCTTCTTTGTTTTTATTGGGAATTCGATGGGTCAGAAACTCTCCAATCAGCAAAAAGCAAAAGCTGAAGGGGAAGTTGGGGCGATTTTCAAAAATATGGTTAAGTTAGGAGAAGCCCTCGATTATGATGCCCTTTCAAAGGGCGTTGATGATCAGAATCATGCAGGCTTCATCGTCAACAACAGCTTCTATGCAAAATATGATTCCCTGACCAATCTGCTCAAAGGAAGGGCGGGTGGTGTTTCAAAACAGACAATCGTATTTCAGAAACAGAAAGTTACTGCAATTACGGAAGATGTTGTGCTTGTGGCAGCCAGTGGCGATTCCACTGTAGAGCTGATGAATGGCACACAATTCCAGATTACGTTTTACTGGACCTTTGTTTATCAGAAGATAGGTGGCCAATGGAAGGTCGTGCAGTCGCACCAGTCAAGTAGCAGGCAGTAGAGACGCATTTCAATGCGTCTGTTTTGAAAACCGAAGAAGGAAGGCAGCAGGCAGTAGAGACGTATGGTTATGCGTCTGTTTTTCGATTATATTTCGGTACATCAATCATTTGGTTTGCAGTTATAAGCCAGCCGCCAGTTGCCAGCAACCAGTAGCAAAAAAAAAATATTCAATTACTTAATAACACCAATTAACAATGAAAATGAGAGGACTATTTTGGATTTTAGGACTGATTTTAATGACACACCTTGCCCATGCGCAACTCATTGAAAACACGACAGGCCTAGTTGATTATGTTAATCCTTTGGTGGGGACGGATTCTGATTTTGCCCTATCGAACGGGAACACCTATCCTGCCATTGCCTTGCCCTGGGGGATGAATTTCTGGACACCACAGACCAACAAAAATGGGAACGGCTGGGGCTATATGTACGACGATTACAAGATAAGGGGTTTCAAACAGACCCATCAGCCAAGTCCGTGGATCAACGATTATGCAGCATTTTCTTTATTTCCTGAGACAGGAAAGGTGATCACCGACGAAAACAAACGTGCTTCGTGGTATTCCCACAAGGTCGAAATTTCAAAGCCCCATTATTACAGGGCGTATCTTTCAAATTATGATGTCGTTACAGAGATTACACCTACTGAACGTGCCGCACAGTTCCGTTTTACCTATCCGGAGTCGGATGCTTCGCATGTGGTAATTGATGCCTTCAACAAAGGGTCGATGGTCAAAATCGCGGCAACGGAACGAAAAATAACCGGTTATTGCCGCAACAACAGCGGTGGCGTTCCCGAAAACTTCCACAACTATTTCGTGATCGTCTTCGACAAGGACTTCACTTCCTTCTCGACCTGGAACGACAGCATTGTTAAAGAGGGTGGTCTTGAAGCAGAAGGCAAGCATGTGATGGCAGTGGTGAGTTTCAAAACGAAGAAAGGTGAGTTTGTTCATGCCAGGGTAGCCTCATCTTTTATCAGCCTCCAACAGGCGGAGCTTAACCTTTCGAGGGAAATTGGAAAAGATAATTTCGACCAGACAAAGAGCAAAGCAGAAAAAATCTGGAACGATGAGTTTTCACGCGTAAAAGTGGAAGGTGGCTCACTTGAACAGCTAAGAACCTTTTATACAGCACTCTACCGCACTATGCTTTTCCCAAGGAAATTCTATGAAATGGATGAGAACAACAAGGTGGTACATTACAGTCCTTACAATGGTAAGGTTTTGCCAGGTTACATGTTTACCGACAACGGTTTCTGGGATACTTTCCGTGCGGTTTTCCCGTTCTTCACTTTGATGCGCCCCACCCTTGATTCCCAGATTATGGAAGGTTTGGCCAACACCTACAACGAAAGTGGATGGCTTCCCGAATGGGCAAGTCCGGGTCATCGTGATTGCATGATCGGTTCAAATTCAGCCGTTAATATTGCCGATGCCTACTTAAAAGGATTGCGCGGGTTCGATATCCAAACATTGTATAAGGCAATTTTAAAAAATACTGAAAACGCCGGTCCGATGCACTCTGTTGGACGCTATGGGGTCAGCTATTACAACAAGATGGGCTATATTCCTTACAATGTAGGAATTAATGAAAACGTTGCCCGTACATTGGAATATTCGTTTGCCGACTGGTGCATCTGGAAATTGGCCAAAGAGTTGGGTCGTCCACAAGCCGAGATCGACCTTTTTGCAAAGCGTGCCATGAACTATCAGAATGTCTTCGATAAATCGGTCAACTTTATGCGCGGCAAAAACGAAGATGGTACATTCCAGTCGCCATTCCGTCCCGACAAGTGGGGTGATGCTTTTACCGAAGGTTCAAGCTGGCATTACACCTGGTGTGTTTTTCACGATCCACAAGGACTTGCCAATCTGTTTGGAAACCGCGAAAAGATGGCACAACGATTGGATGAGGTATTTTCATCTGCCCCAACCTTCGACTTCTCCTATTATGGCATTCAGATCCACGAGATTACGGAGATGCTGATTGCCAACATGGGTCAGTATGCACATGGAAACCAACCCATCCAACATGCGATTTACCTATACAATTATCTGGGTCAACCCTGGAAAAGCCAATATTGGACACGCCAGGTGATGGACAAATTGTACAATTCGCACCCTGACGGACTTTGTGGCGATGAAGACAACGGACAAACTTCAGCATGGTATGTCTTTTCGGCGATGGGATTCTACCCTGTTGCACCCGGGACCGGCGAATACATTTTTGGGTCGCCATTGTTTAAAAAGCTGACCCTGACTTTGGAGAACGGGAAAAAGCTTGAGATCGATGCGCCACAGAACAGTACTGAGAATGTTTACATTAACAAAATTACAAAGGATGGGCAGGTTTATGACAAGACTTACATCACGCACAGCGACCTGCTGAAAGGTGCCAAGTTGCAGTTCGACATGACCAGTGTCCCCAATAAAACACGTGGCACTTCGCCCGAAAGCTTCCCGTATTCGTTTTCGAATAAGAAGAATTAATAAAACTAAACCCGATGGATCTTCTAACCATCGGGTTTAGTTTTACAATTGTTTGATCTCTTCTTCTGTCAATCCAGTTGATTTAATGATCAATTCAATTGATGCTCCATTTTTCTTAAATTCTCTGGCAATCAAGAAAGTATTCTCCCTTTTTATCTCATATTCGGCATCCGCTTTCATGGACCAAGCCATACTTGCGCCGTACCTGAGATCTTCGACGTGACGGAAGTAGTTTCTTTGGTCTTCCTCACTTAAGGTATCTATCCTCCAAAGTTCCCTGGCTCTATTAATTCCAAGAGCAGTGAAATCATCCTTTATCTCATTGTTTTTCAGATAATAAATCCACTGATCAAGGGAGTCTTTGGCAATATCATTGAATTGGTTTACTTTAATCACGTAGTATTCAGGAAAAATCTGATAAGGTTCAACTTTGCCAAGTAATTCTGTCTGTTTGACAGAAAGCATCAGCTTATCTTGTTTATGAATCCCAATGAAATCAGTTTTACCATGATAAACATAGTCTTCTCCCTGACCCAGATCAAAGTAAACAATGTTGATCGAGAAAACTTTCTTCACATTTACATATGTATCCCCGGCAGAGATATATTCAGAAATTGCTTTTGAAGTTCCATAAGCCATTCGGTGAAAATAATCGTATTCACTCTGGTTTTGGATCTCAATGATCAATAACTCTTCCCTGGCGTTTTTCACCAAAAGGTCAACTCTGTTAAATTTTTCATTGTCAATACGTTGATTCCCTTCACTTTCAAGGATGCTCTGGATCAGGATATCCTCTTTCAACAATTCAGACAGAAATCCTTCAAGGACAGAATAATCAGCCTTGTTACGAAGAAGCCTTTTGATGGCCCAGTCGAAACGAATTAAATTCCTGTATTTCATGTGTTTAATAATTTGTTTTTTAATGGCCACATGGAACTCGCCATGAGAAAATCACGCTTCAGTGTGAGATTGGCTACCATGGCTCGTTTCATGGTTCGATATTTTATAGTAAAAATAGCAAATTTTCAGGACTTTGATGCGATTTTAGCTGGGAGTTTTAGTCCTCTTTCTTCTCCAACGCCTTCTCCATTTTTATCAACCCTTCCTCCAGGACCGATCTTGGGCAACCAAAGTTTAACCTGAAATAACCCTCGCCACCTGTACCGAATTTACTGCCATTGTTTAATGCAATGCCACCATCGATCAGAATTTTTGCCAAAGCAATCTCGCTCAAGTTGTAAGCTGTGAAATCGAGCCAAACCAAATAGGTAGCCTCTGGTTTCATGATTTTTACTTTGGGCAATTTTTCAGTGACAAAAGCTTCCAGGAATTTGTAATTACCTTCAAGATAGGTTATTAACTGATCGTGCCATTCGTAACCATTCCGGAAGGCCGCTTCGATGGCAATGTTCCCAAAAATGTGGCCGCTGTGGATATGAATGGTATTCAACACTTTATCATACTTCACCCTGAGCCGCTTATTGGGGATAATTACCAAAGCTGCCGACAGCCCAGCCACATTGAAGGTTTTGCTCGGAGCCATCAAAACTGCACAATTATTTGAAATAGTTTCTGATACCTTAGGTAACGGAATGTGCTTGTGCCCGGCAAAAATGAGATCACAATGAATTTCATCGGAGATAATCACAATCCCATGTTCGGTACAGATCCGGCTAAGCTCTTCCAGCTCTTCCATGGTCCAAACCATACCACCCGGATTATGGGGACTGCACAAAATCAACAGTTTGGTCTTTTCGTCAATATTTCGTTTGAGGTTTTCAAAATCAAAAGTATAGCGGCCATCCTTGATGATCAGCGGGTTTTCGACCATCTTACGGTCTGAACCTTTGATGCAAGTAAAGAACGGGAAGTAAACCGGTGGCTGAACGATCACCTTATCCCCCGGTTCGGAAAGTGCCATGATCAGCATTGTCACAGCCGAAACGACGCCCGGACTTGAGGTAATCATCTCTTTCTCAATTTTCCAGTCATGTTGCCGGTCCATCCAATTCACAATGGTCTCATAATAGCTATCAGGACGAAATGAGTAAGCAAGGATTTCATGTTCCATACGTTCCCGCAATGCATCCATGATAAAGTCGGGCACCCTGAAATCGGTGTCCGCGACCCAAAGTGGCAAGGCTTCGCTATTTCCGTAAGCGGCACCGAGCATGTCGTATTTGACGCAGTTGGTTCCGCGACGTTCAATTATTTCGTCAAAATCGTAAATCTTCATTGTTTATGCAATTTATTGTTATTTAATTAATTATGCCACTAGCGGCTTGTGGCTGGCGGCTGGCAAATCGTGCTAAAAATATGTATTGTAATCTAAATGTTATTGCCTTTACAATAAATATTCCTATTGAATCTGTGATAATAGACATATAGATCTACTTAATATTCAATCATTTAAAGAATATACTTGGCAAATGTAAACTGATTTTTCCTGTTAATGGAATGGGATTTGCTTTCGACCCCGATCAGCCAGCCACCAGTAGCCAACCGCCAGCCGCTTTCCTTACATCCACCCAGTTTGTCATATGTCAATCCTCCTCAACCAATTGTACCCTTCTCCCTTCTCAACCTTCAACACAAAGTTAAAACGGTTAAGGTCGAGACAAAGTTCAAAATCGGAAGCCGGTGACCATTTGTGGTTGAGCGGATCAAGCAGCCTGGCACCATCGCCGGTGCTGAGGATTTGTTTCATCTTTTCAAAGTCAACTTCTTTGTTCAACAACCTGTCGTGAACATATTCGGCCAAAAAAGTATCCTCCTGTGTTGGATACCTACATTCGTAACCCATGCAAACAAGGCTTACCTCTTCAGGATTTTTCATCCTGATATAGTTGATGATCGCGCCTGCATTGACAAAGCCGCCGGTGATGATTTCGTCAGCATGGGTTGCATTGGCAATCCCTTTTGTGCCAGAACTTGTGGTCAGGATGATCGTTTTTCCGTGAAAATCCTGGTCTAAGATGTGTGTTGGTGAGTTGCCAAAATCAAAGCCTGGTACTCTCATGCAATTCCTTTCGCCCATCGTGACCACATCATTGAACGACTCCTTCAAAATGAGGGCCTCCTCAACATGTTCAACAGGAATGATCCGCTCGGCACCGGCGGCTACAACATAGCACGATGTTGAGAATGCCCTGAAGACATCGATCACCACTGTCAATCCTTTGGCTTTGTTTGCCCCCTCAGTGAGTTGCAGGATTTCTATATTCATAAATATTCCGAATTAATCGCTTTAATGGGCTTTTTTGCCAAATGTTCGTAATTTGGCCGCGAATTTAGTTCAATTACCAATAGGACGTTATGATTTCTCACCGTAAAAATGATTTGACAGTTTACCAATTCGACCATCTGAGCCAGTTTGCATCGATCCACCATTTTTCAACAACGCGTTCAGGGGGTTGTAGTACAGGTCATTATGGATCGTTCAACCTGGGTTTTAATTCGGGGGACCTCCGTGAAAATGTAAAATCGAACAGACAGAAACTTTGTGAAACATTTGAGATTAATGGGGAATATCTGATCTTTCCAAAACAGACCCATACAGGAACAGTAAAAGTGATCTCTTCCGAATTTTTTGATTTGGACGAAAACAGTAAAAAACTGTTTCTCAATGAGACCGATGCCGTAATCACTAACCAGAAAAATGTATGTGTTGCCATTAAAACTGCCGATTGTGTGCCTGTTCTCATCTATGACCCTGTAAAACAGGTTGTTGCTGCTGTTCATGCCGGCTGGCGCGGAACTGCCCAAAATATCGTACAAAATACAATCAATCAAATGATTGCCTGTTTTGGATCCAACCCTTCAGATTTGTGGGCCGGTATCGGGCCATCGATCAGTCCCGAAATTTACGAAGTAGGGGAGGAGGTCTGGAGCCAATTTGCCCATGAATTTTATCAATCCACAAATCCTTTTAAAAAGGATAAACGGTTGTTGGATTTGTGGAAAGCCAACTGCAATCAATTGACATCATTGGGTGTTCCGGATAATCAGATTGAGGTGGCAGGGATTTGTACAATGTCCAATCCTGAATTGTTTTTTTCTGCCCGCCGCGATGGTGCAAAAACGGGCCGGATGGCAACGGGGATTTGGCTGCGATAATATTCTACGGACCCGATGTTGAAACATCAGGCTACAATACATGCCATGCCTGACGGCATTTACTCGTTTTCTCTTCAACTTGTTGATTTGCAATAACTTTATTATCACTTTGATTTTTTTCCATAGAGAATAAATATTAAACCTAAATTGATTACTTTCAGGATTTGATTTTCAACCTATCGTTTTCTAAGAACTTTGGGTGCAAACACGATTATTTTATTTGATATTTTTAGTATAAACCTTATTTATATCCTTGGAAATGAAACAGATCATCGACTTTTTAAGAAACCTCGAAGCGAACAATTCCCGTGAATGGTTTGAACAGAACAAAGCGACTTATGATGCTACGCGCAAGCAATTTCTTGTCATCACCGAATCCCTCATTCGTGAGATCAGGGCTTTTGATGATGAAATTCCTGCCCTGAACGCCAAAGATTGTGTGTTCCGTATTTTCCGCGATGTCCGTTTTTCAAAAGACAAACTCCCGTATAAATCCAACTATGGCTGTTACATTGCCCGTGGAGGAAAGAAATCGGGTTATTCGGGTTATTATTTTCATGTTCAACCAGGCGAATGTTTCCTTTCAGGTGGGATTTATATGCCTTCACCCGAGTTTCTCCAGGCGATCCGTCAGGAAATCTATTATCACCCCAATAATTATCTCGACCTGATCAATGATCCGGCTTTCAAAGCCACCTTCACTCTTGAATACGGAGATCCGCTAAAAACGGCCCCCAAAGGTTATCCCAAAGATTGGGAACACATCGATTTGCTGAAAAACCGCAATTATGCTTTTGGAAGTCAGGTCAAGGAAGAGGAATTGTCCGACCCGGGATTTTTGAAAAAGGCCATCGAAGTGTACAAGATCATCCATCCCTTCAACCGCTTCCTGAACAAGGCCGTTGACGAAAATCTGTCAACTGTCATTTAATGAGGATACTTCATACGTCCGACTGGCACCTCGGAAAACGGTTGGAAAGTTTGTCAAGGCTTGATGAACAGAAAGCTGTATTATCCGAAATTTGCGAAATTGCTGAATCTGAAAAGGTTGATGCGATCATCATTGCCGGTGACCTTTTTGACACATACAATCCACCAACAGAGGCTGTTGACCTGTTTTATAAAACACTGAAACGTCTTGCAAACAATGGGAGGCGGGCCGTGATTGCAATTGCCGGCAACCACGATTCACCGGATCGGATCGATGCTCCCGATCCGTTGGCCCGTGAGTGCGGGATTATCTTTGCCGGATATCCGAATGTTCTGGTTTCCCCATTTGAACTCGATTCAGGGTTGAAGGTGACCCAGAGTGAAGAAGGATTCCTTGAGCTTATTCTGCCCGGTTGCCCCGATCCTTTGCGACTGTTGCTGACAGCATATGCAAACGAATTCCGATTAAAGGCCTATCTTGGCAACGAAGATTCGGAGGAGGAGTTGCGGAAATTGCTGGGCGAAAATTGGTCAGACCTGGCTCAAAAATACTGTAATAATTCGGGGATTAACGTGTTGGTATCCCATCTATTTATTGCAAAGAAAGGTGCTGCCTTGCCCGAGGAACCAGAAGATGAAAAACCAATCCTTCATGTTGGTGGTGCTCAGGTGATCTATTCGGAGAACATTCCCTCCCAGATTCAATATGCTGCATTTGGGCACCTTCATCGAAAACAAACGATCGACACCCAACCTTGCCCGGTGGTATATTCGGGAAGTCCGCTCTCTTACAGTTTTGCCGAAGCCGACCAGAAAAAATATGTGATCGTTATTGATGCCGAACCTGGAAAAACACCCATTGTTTCAAACCATGAATTGACCCGAGCGAAACGGTTGTTGCGCAAAAGAGCCGAAGGGATCGACGAGGCTTTGGAATGGTTGCAGGAAAATCAGTCTGAGTTGGTCGAACTGACAATGGTCACTGAAACCTTTCTGACTGCCGAAGAACGGAAAATATTGGTAAATGCCCACAGTGGGATTATTTCGATTATCCCGGAGCAGAAATCAGGCAATGGCAATCAGGCAAATGCACGTCCTGCCATCGACTTGTCGAAAGGGATGGAGGAGTTGTTTGCCGATTATTTCAGGCAGGCAAAGGGACAGGCTCCCAATCAGCGGATATTGGACTTGTTTAAAGAAGTTTTAGCAGAGGAGGGAGAAGAATGATACCAAAAAAACTGACATTGCAGGGCCTTTTCTCCTATCAGGAAAAGCAGGTGATCGATTTCCAAAAATTGACCGAAGCCCATCTTTTTGGAATTTTTGGTTCGGTCGGTAGCGGCAAGTCATCGATCCTTGACGCGATTACATTTGCGCTTTATGGCGAAACGGAGCGCATGAACTCGCGTGACAATCGCAACTACAATATGATGAACCTGAAATCGGACCAACTTTTGATTGAGTTCGACTTTGCAGGAAAGGATGGCACGACCTATCGTTCGATGGTCAAAGGGCGGCGCAACAGCAAAAAGTTCGATGATGTAAAAACTTTTGAACGTGCTGCTTACAAAATTTCAAATGGAACAGTAGCTCCAATCGAAATCGAAGAACTGCAGAAGGTTATCGGTTTGAGTTACGAGAATTTCAAGCGTACCATTATTATCCCGCAAGGGAAGTTCCAGGAATTTTTGCAGTTGGGGAATAAGGACCGGACACAGATGATGAAGGAGTTGTTCAACCTCGAAAAATTCGAACTCTTTTATAAAGTGGTTGCTTTGGAGGCCAGGAACTCAAAACAGATTCAAATGCACCAGGGGCAACTTATGCAGTTGGGAGAGGTAAAACCCGAGCAATTGGAAGCTGTGAAGCTTAAGTTAAAGGAAGTTCTTGCTGATTTGGAAGTGCTTAAATTTCAATTGGTTACAAAACAGGATGCCGAAAATGGTTTTAAGCAGTTGAAAACCCTATGTGATAAATTGAAGGAACAGCAGGATACACTTGAATTGCTCCAAAAAAAGGAACCCGAAATACTGAATTCAGAAGAGCAACTCAAAGCTTACGAATCTTGTGTGGCAAACTTTAAGAACCTGTTTGAACGGTCGGATGAAACGACTACTGGGATCAAACAGTTGGGCGTTTCCATTGACAAAGAAAACCTGGTGCTTAAGGAATGTATGATCAGATTGGAAGGGCTTGAAACCGGATTTGTTAAAATTCAGTCCCAATATGAAAAGCGCAACGAACTCCAACAGGAAGCCTTGGAATTGAGAAAGATCGGGAAGATCATTGAGTTGAACAATGAAAACAGGTTGATCGCAGATCGGGTCCGAAATGGTGAAGAAACATGCGAAAGATCGGAATACAAGATCAAGGAGTTCAAGAGCCAGATCCTTGAATTGACCGAAAGCCTGACAGAATTAAAATCGCAGTTGCCCGATTTGAATATTCTGGCAAAAGTAAAGGACTGGTTTACAGTCAATAAGACTTATCTTGCAGCAAATCTCGAATATACAAGAGAGATTGAATCCACCCGGAAAGAAGTTAAGCAATTAATTGACAATTCGTTACAAAATATTCAGAGTTTATATCCTGAGATTTTTGGTCAATCAGCGGAATTGTCCGAATTGATAAAACTTCTTACCCAGAAAGGTGCTGCAATCAAGGAAGAGATTGCCGTAAGCGACAAAAACATTGAGCATCTTTTGATTCGTGTTAAATTGGAAGATTTTGCCACCAACCTTGTGGAAGGGCAGCCATGTCCGCTCTGTGGTTCCCTGGAGCATCCCGATATATTGGCAGAAGGTGATCTGAAAAATGTGCTGGCATCTGAACGGGCACTGAAATCGAAACAAGATTTTGCAAAAGAATCAATTGATAAGCTCGTCATTACCTTGGGAAAGGCCGAGACCCAGATTAGCCTGAAACAGGATGCAGTCCAAAAACTCAAATTGAAACAAATTGACATCAATGAAAAGTTGGTCAATCACAAGTCACAATTTGTGTGGCCTGAGTTTGAGGATGAGCAAGTTGTGAACAATGCCTTTAAAGCTGCGGAATCCATACAATCTTCGATTAAGTTGAAGGAAAGCGTTTTGCTAAAAAACCAGACCGATTCGGAAAAAGAAAGAACCTCTCTTGAGAATTACCGGAAGAAGCTGGATGAGATCAGGGAGCAGCGCACGATTAACCAATCTGAGATTAAAACGTTAACGGGTCAGGTTGAAATAGTTGAAATTGAGAAATATTTGGCTTTAGAGGTTAGGGAGGTTAATCGCTTGTCGGACAATCTATTGTTGCAATATACTGAACTTGAATCGTCCTACAAAAAAACGCAAACCGAAATATCGCTTCTTCAGCAAAAGAGGGAGGCTTCCATGGGCAAACTCGAAACCAACCGACTGACGTTGGAAAGGGAACAAGCTATTTTGGAAGCCGTCACTGAAAAAATTAACCAATTGCTTTTGGATTCACAATATTCGAGTGTCGAACAGGTAAAAGATGTCCTCGGTCTGAAAATGAATATTGAATCGGAAAGGCACAGAATCCAGGATTTCAGGCAAAAATTGCAATTGTCAATCAATCAGATAGAACTGTTAAAGGGGGAAATTAGTGACCGGAACTATGTTGTGGAAAACCACCTGAAATTACAGGAAGAGCTGTCGAAATTAAGGGAGGCACTGGAGGCAAAGAACCGCGAATTTGGGATCACCGATGGCGAGATCAGGAAGCTCCAAAAAGACCTGGAGCAACAGAAGGATATCCGTAAGAATCTGGATCAGGTTGAATTGCGTGCTGAAGACCTTAAAACAATGAAAAAGTTGTTTACCGGCAGTGGTTTTGTGAATTATGTGTCGTCGGTCCACCTTCAGAATTTGTGCCTTGCTGCCAATGAACGGTTTTACAAGCTGGTGCGGCAAAAGATGAGCCTTGAATTGACTGATGACAACAGCTTCCAGGTGCGCGATTTTATGAACGGCGGGAAGGTACGCAGTGTCAAGACACTTTCGGGAGGTCAAACCTTTCAGGCGGCTTTGTCGCTTGCTTTGGCTTTGGCCGACAGCATCCAGAACTTTACCGATTCGGCACAGAATTTCTTCTTTCTCGATGAAGGGTTCGGTTCGCTCGACAAAGATTCGTTGGATATCGTTTTCGATACACTGAAATCCCTGCGCAAGGAGAACCGGATCGTTGGGGTGATTTCGCATGTTGAGGAGATGCAACAGGAGATCGACACCCATCTAAGGATTGTGAACCATGAAGAGAGGGGAAGTTTGATCAATGTAAGTTGGGAATGATGAAAGGGTTTAATCAAATATTAAGGCTGTTGAATATTTGAATAATAATTTACCTTTACGGTTAAGTTTCAGTATTGATTAAAATTCTGACGATGGGAACAGACCGCAAAAATGAAGGAAATACACCAATTTGTATTACTATATTGAATTTGAACACATTAATAAATACAATCAAGTATGTCTAAACCAGATATAACCACCATAATGGTGGTTACACAAGCGTTATGCGGCATACTTTGAGGAAATCGAAAACCTAAAATAAAACAGGAATGAATAGACCTTATGTTTGGCAAATGGTAAAACAAGCTATCGACAATCTCAAAGGAGAGGTGTCTAATACCTACATTAAAAATTATATCAAAGACAATTGGGGAGAAGTTAATCCAGGGACAATTAATGACCAGATTTTAATTATGACAGTCAACCGAGAGGCTCGGATTAACTGGAAAGTAAATTGCAAACCAAGATTAACAAATTCCAATTCAAAATACGACCTCTTATATACAACAAATCCAAGAAAAGTAGTCAAATATGATCTAACCAAACATGGGATTTGGGAAATATACAAAATTGGAAATGATAAGTTTGGAATAAGAAAAATCGAAAGTATTTCCACCGTTAATACATTCCTATTTGCTTGGAATCCAATAAAATGGAATTGGACAACTCTTGAACAAAGCATAGAGCAACTCGAAAAAAGTGGTAAAGTTACAGAAAGGTGGAGTTGTTTAAGCCACAAGATAATCAAACCAGGCGACCGCGCATTTTTAGTAAGACTTGGTTCTGAACCGAGGGGTATTTTTGCATCAGGGTATGTTGTATCCGAACCTTTTTTGTCTAAACATTGGAGCGATGAGGGCAAAAATATTTATCGGGTATTAATTGAATTTGAAGTATTGTTAAACCCTGATAAAGAACCAATCTTAGCACTGGATAATCTCAAAACGGGAAATTTGGGGATACAAGAATGGACTCCGCAATCATCTGGTATTTCCGTCAAACCTGAACTAGTAGAGGAATTAGAAGCTGTTTGGTTTAACTTTTTGACAACTCAAAACATTAGGATAAATCCATATGCATCAACAGATGGTAATGAAAAGAATACCTATACTGAAGGGACTGCAAAGCAAATGATACAAACAAGATATGAGAGAAATCCATATGCAAAAGTTGCTTGTATTAAACACTATGGTTACTCATGTTCTGTTTGTGAATTTGATTTCGAAAAACGTTTCGGAGATCTTGGAAAAAACTTCATTCATGTTCATCACTTGACACTTGTTTCAACAGTAGGAAAGACTGAGGTTGACCCTATAAAGGACTTGCGACCTGTTTGTCCAAACTGTCATGCAATGTTGCACAGACAAAATCCCCCGTTGACAATCGAGAAATTAAAAATGTGGTTGACATGTTAATTGATACTATAAAAAGCACGAACGCATAACAGCACCTTCCCGCAAACGTGGTTTCGGGATTCATGAAGTACAATATGCATATTGAATATAAATGTATATTTATTGATATACAATAAATGTCTATTATATTTAGGCATAATTTTAAACTTTAGCAATTATGTCAGAAAGAAACAACTTCGTATTTAAAGGCTTGCATATTGTGGCCTAGGTCATTTTCGTAGGCTTGTCCATTGAGGCCGGAGCCTTGATCGTCAATTTTGTTTTCAGTCTCTACAAACCAGAAATTGTCCACAACCTATATCAAAAGTTGGACTTAAGTCAAATGTGGCGGTGCAGTGCTTTGTATGTTAGTTAAGTACTTATTGAAACCCTTGTTCTTCGTGGAAAATTAAGTGTTAAATCACCACCGAACAGCAACCGCCAATCCGTTATCCGCAATTGAGGTCATGCAAATATACAAATAATAGTTCTAATAATATCCGAACTATATATTATCTTTGCCGTAGAATGATTAAAATTAAATGATTTGAATATTATTAATAAACACATTCTGGGTAAACTAATTCGGAAGAATCGAGGAAACTCAAAAATGAAGAAAGCTGTCCAACAGTTGATTTCTGATTTAGAGGAAAATGACTGGAATAAACCGATAGATTTAATCGAGAATAGACCAGATGCAGATTGTGTTTATGGTGGCGAGTTTTATTTCTTCAATATCAATATACATCGTACTTTGATAATGATTGAATTTGAAGAGAATGGAGAAGCAACGATTGTTTGGGCTGGTAGTCATGATGATTACGAACTAACTTTTAAAAACAATCGGAATGTAATTAAAAAATGGTTGATTGATAATAACTGGATTTAAAAAATGTAATCATGAAAGAGATTCTTAACATTAAAGATATTGAAAAAATTGAGAGATTGGAGAATGAGTATGATTTAGAAAAAGCATCTCTACTTGAGCGAAAGTTACGTTTAATGATAGATGAGAATCCTGATTTAAGACCTATCCGAAAAAAACTTCGTGATTTAATTAAAGTGTACGAGGATAGAGAGTGGTCTGATTTTGATAAAATCACTGATTCACACGTATTGGAGTCTGATAAAGCAGAGGTGATTGTGAAATATGAACAAAAATTTTACAACAAGCGAAAGGATACGATAAGAAAAAAACTAAATGAATATGACATGACCCAGCAAGATTTGGGAAAAATATTAGGTCATCCAAAATCGTATATAAGCGAATTGATTAATGGAGTATCTCAATTTACATTAAAAGATTTAGTAATTATTCATAGGATTTTAGGAATAAATCTAAATATTTTGGTTCCTACTTTCCTTCAATCTGAGACAAGAGATAAAGTAAGAGAATCGATTAAAAAATTGAATAAGCCAAAACTTGGATTGAGAAAGACTGAATTGGTGTAATATCAACAAACAGACAATTTATAATAAAAAGAGAATCACTAGTGTCCAGTAAAAATTTTAAATTGTTCTTTGAAATTATTGATTATCTATTAGTTGCGAGCCATTTTTCTGCGTGACGATTTGAAATAGTAGCTTTGCTTAATTAATTGTTTAAGCTATGAACCAAGGCAAATATGTTTTCGCTCAATTGGCAGAATTTTTACCAGAAAGAGTGTTTGATGGAATGGTTTAAAAGTTCCATGGCAACAGATACGTTAAGCATTTTACTTGCTGGAATCAACTGTTGTCAATGATTTTTGGCCAACTTACCAATCGTGAAAGCCTAAGGGATTTGATCGTTTCTTTGGATGCCCACAGCCCCAAAAACTACCATCTTGGATTCGGTAAAAGTGTCACCAGAAGCAATCTTGCCAAGGCAAACGAATCGCGCGACTACCATATTTTTGAAGAGTTGGCCTATTATCTTATCGACATAGCAAGAAAGAAACTCTCGAACAAAGACTTTGAAGTAAAAGGAAAGGTTTATGCATTCGATTCAACCACCATCGATTTATGCCTAAGCGTTTTCTGGTGGGCCAAGTTCCGAAAGGCAAAAGGAGGTATAAAAGTTCATACCCTTTATGATATAACCACTCAAATACCTGCTTTTGTGCATATTACCGAAGCGACCGTGCATGATGTAAAAGCCATGGATTTAATACCTTATGAGAGCGGGGCCTATTACATTTTCGACCGTGGATATGTCGATTACGAACGGCTTTACAGAATCACGCAGATCAAATCATATTTTGTAATCAGGGCAAAGAAAAATATGAAGTTCAAGTGTTCAGAATACAAAACAGTAGATGCCAGAACCGGTGTTATGAGCGATCAGGAAGGGGTGATTGTCGGATTTTACAACTCAAAGAAATATCCGGAAAAGATGAGAAGGGTCGTCTATTACGATGAAGAAAAGGACAGAACTTTCATCTATCTTTCCAATAACTTTGAGCTTCCACCCGAACAAATTGCCTTACTTTATAAAAATCGGTGGCAGATCGAGCTGTTTTTTAAATGGATCAAACAGCACCTTAAGATAAAATCCTTCTGGGGAACATCAGAAAATGCCGTTCGTATCCAAATCTACACAGCCATAATCACTTATTGCTTGGTTGCAATAGTTGGTCATGAACTAAAACTTGGTCGTTCAACCTATGAGATTTTAACAGTTCTTGGAATATCCCTATTGGATAAAACACCTGTAAAAGAGCTATTTAGCAAAACAGATAACAACAATGTCAAAGAACCTATTTATAAACAACTGTCACTCAGCTTATTTTAAGTGGACACTAGTGAAAGAGAATATGAAACAGAAAAATAATTTAAAATCTCTCGACCAGTTTGTTGACGAACAATACGGAAAGAAAGGAACTATTGAACGAGACAAGTTAGATAAAGGCTATGAAGCTTTCAAATCAATTACAATTCAAGGAGTAAAACCAACCTTAAAGGAAAACTATACTGACTGAAAAAATGAAGGAAACTCATTATAAGATCCTGTTTTCACAATTTTATTGCGCAATAAATATTTTTTGAATATAAATTCATATTTATTGTTATTCAATAAATATTTGTTATTTTTGTGGCGTAATTTTAAATTTTAACAATTATGTCAGAAAGAAACAACTTCGTATTTAAAGGCCTACATGTAGTTGCATGGGTCATTTTTGTAGGCTTGTCCATTGAGGCTGGAGCTTTGATCGTCAATTTTATTATCAGTCTCTTCAAACCTGAGATTGTCCAGAACCTATATCAAAAGTTGGACTTAAGTCAAATGTATCATCTTAATAAATGGGTGTTTTTCGGTGTGTATGGTTTTATCCTGGTTATCGCGATTTTGAAGGCATCCCTATTCTATGTTGTCATCAAGCTTTTAACCAAGCTCGATTTGTTGAAACCGTTTAGCACCTATGTTGCCGAAAAGATAACAAAAATCAGTTACTACACGCTTTCCATAGGACTCATCAGTTACATGGCCCAACAAACTACCAAAAATTTACAGCATTATGGATTTGAAATAGACACCCTGAACCAGTTTTGGGCTGACAGTCAGGCATGGATTTTAATGGCGGCTGTAATCTATGTCATTGCGACGATTTTTTCAAGAGGAGTCGAAATCCAAAACGAAAACGATTTAACAGTTTAAGCCATGCCAATCATTGTAAATTTAGATGTAATGATGGCAAGGCGTAAGATGTCATTGAATGAGCTATCAGAAAAAGTTGATTTGACTTTGTCGAATCTTTCTATTTTAAAAACCGGAAAAGCAAAAGCGATCAGATTTACCACGCTGGAATCGATTTGTAATGCATTGGACTGTCAACCGGGTGACATACTGGAATACAGGGAAAATGAGAAAAAAACAACGAACAGCTAAAAGCAGTTTGGGCTTGCAGCTTCCCAACAAGTTATAGATTTTAGCCGTCTGTTCCTCTGCCGCATTATTGCCACAAAACTTGTACGCATTGAGGCAGACAAAAAGCCTTTTGCTAATTTGGATATTTTATGAATAGTTTACCTTTATGATTATGTTTCAGTATTGATGGATAATTACTAAGATGGGAACAGACTGCAAAAATGAAGGAAATATGTCTGTTGGTTGCAATATTGATAATATCACCGCTTATGAAAACAATTGAAATACTCGATGAAGAAGAAATTATCTTGGGAATGGAGGAGGGGGAAAAAATCCATTATGTTTTTTTGGATAAAGTTTATTCAAAACTTGAATCTTTATTGATAATATCGAATCTTAACGACTTTTCATTGCATTTTGAAGGTGCAAAATTTGATGTTCCAAATTTAAAAGAATTTTCCATAATGGGTAAATTTGCTTTAAATATTTTCCAAAATTTGAGTGAAGATATTCTTTGTGCACCTCTTCTGGAAATAATGAATTTTTGGGATACTGAGATTGAATTTTTGCCTGGATTTCTTAAAAAGTGTAAATCATTAAAATCCCTAACTTTTCGTCATGGTGAACTTTTAGAAATACCGGGTGAAATATTTGAAATGGAAAATCTTCAAACATTAAGATTCCACAATTTAAAAAAAATCAGAATTGTTCCGGATGAAATAAAGAAGCTTACCAACCTTGTTCGTTTTGATTTATGGGAAGCATCAATAGAATATCTTTCACCAGAACTATTTCTTTTGCCTAAAATTGAAGTAATTGATCTTCACTTTTCTCGCTATTCTCCAACATCTGAGGTAATCAAGGCTTGTAACAAATTTAAAGAAAAAAATAACTGGGATTCTAATCCGTGGGATTGGTACAAATTTACATAGAAAATTTATCTATGACTGAAAACATACAAAAAATACTGCGACTAATAAATAGGACTTCATTTGGTCTGCAAGACCCAACTTGAAGTCCAGGTTGAACTGTTTATCCCGTTTTCGGGAACATCCCGGCTGGTATCGCACTTTGCACTTAACGAAGGTTTTTGCTTTGGCGGATTAAAACAAAACAGATATAATTTTTAAAAAAATGTTGTAAATTTGATGGGATATAAATTTGCAACCATGGAAACTGAAATGAACAATATATTGGTGAGGCCTCAAACAACATACATAAATCCTTATACCGATTTTGGGTTTAAAAAGTTGTTCGGCGAAGAGGGCAGCAAAGATTTGTTAATTGATTTTTTAAACCAGTTATTGCCACCGGAATACAATATTGTTGGTTTGGAATTCCGTGATAAAGAAATGTCGTCGGAAATACCTGAATTTAGAAAAGCCATCTTTGATTTATATTGCGAAAACGAGCGGAAGGACAAATTCGTAATAGAAATGCAAAAGACGAGATTGGAATTTTTTAAGGATAGGGTAATTCTTTACATGACTTTTCCGATCCGCAATCAAGCGCCAAAAGGCGGTGTATTAACGGTAGTAAAAGGCGACGAGAAAAAAGTGGATTGGAATTTTAAGTTAAAACCGGTATATTTTATTGGGATATTGGATTTTGAATTTGACGATAACGATAAAGATGGTGAATATGTATTAGAAGTTGAATACAAAGACCAAAACAACAAAGTTTTTTACGATAAATTGAAGTACTTTTTTGTAGTCATGCCGCGTTTCAACAAAGCAGAAAAGGATCTGAAAACGCACAAAGACAAATGGATATACTTTTTAAAAAATTTATCTTCGTTTGAAGATATACCGGCAATATTGAACGAACCAATATTTCAAAAAGGATTTGAATTGGCCAAAATCGCCAATTACGATGCTAAACAACTATTTGAATACGAACAAAGCTATAATGATTATTTAGGTTTTAAAGCCTCGATGGATTTTCAGTTTGATCAAGGGATGGAAAAGGGAATATTTGAAACAGCAAAAAATGCCATTATCGAAGGTTTGCCAAACGGGATTATAAAAAAAATTACCAAATTATCAGAAGATCAAATTGATAAAATACGCAAAGATCTGAAAAACAATGAAATATAAGTGATTAATCGAAATGCATACTTGATGAAAAGTTTATTTGCCAATGACTAAGTTAAAAGTAGTACCACCCCCGTTTTTTCGTCCTTTTCCATAATGCGAGCGAGTGTGACCCTTATACAATGCCAGTTGGCCACCGAAAAGGAGCAAAACTGACTTTTTCAAGTTGTCGATTTTTATTTGCCTCTCAAAGTTGAAGGATTTCCCGATTATTGATTAGTTTTGTCGCAGAAAAATTAAGGGGTGCCTGAAAATCACGGGCTGAGATCAAACCCATCGAACCTGTCCGGGTAATGCCGGAAAGGGAACATGAAAAATCATTTTTGTTTCAGAATATTCCCTCTTGAAATTTCTTAATATTAACTATTTAGAAATGAGACAAATATTATTATTTATTGTCTTACAGTTGCTTGCTGTAACGACTTATGCGCAATTTTCGTTATCGGGAATTATAAAGGATGAGAAAGGTGAAGTGTTAATCGGTGCCAACGTGTCGCTCGGAAATACTTACCGTGGAACAACTGCCGGGGCAAACGGCGACTTTAAATTTTCAAACCTGAAAAAAGGGAAATACAACCTCCTTATCACTTTTATTGGCTACCACAATTATACAAAAGAAGTACAACTGGAACAAACAGTAAATCTGAACATTGCATTGGAACCTGTGAATATTTTGACAGAAGAAGTGTTGGTTTCTGCTTCACGTGCAGGGCAAAAATCACCGGTTGCCTATACAACGCTTGGCAAGGAAACAATTCAAAAATCGAACCTTGGGCAGGATATCCCTTATCTGTTGAGTTACACTCCGTCCTTTGTGGCCACTTCGGATGCCGGCAATGGGATAGGTTATACCAATTTCAGGATCCGCGGGACCGACCTGAACAGGATCAACGTTACAGTTAATGGGATACCCATGTCCGATTCCGAATCGCACAGTACCTATTTTGTCGATATTCCCGATCTGGCCACCTCGACCGAGAATATCCAGGTACAGCGTGGTGTCGGCAACTCAACAAATGGTGCTGCCGCATTTGGGGCTACGATCGATTTGCAAACCAGTAAGTTAAAGCCACAATCTAACATAAGTTATAGCTCATCCGCAGGTTCTTTCAGTACTTTCAGAAATAACCTCTCGGTGGGAACAGGATTGATTGGTGGGAAATTTGCCGTTGACGCTTCCCTCTCAAAGGTGACTTCCGCCGGATTTGTTGACCGTGGCGCTTCCGACTTAAAATCCTATTTTATCTCAGCCGGATATTTTACGGCCAATACGATTTTGAAGGCAACCCTTTTCTCCGGATTTGAGGAGACCTATCAGGCATGGAACGGTGTCCCATCCGTAAGGCTCAACAACGACCTTGCTGGGATGCAGAAGTATGAAGACGATTACCTTTATACCCATGAACAGACGCAGAACATGATCAATTCCAACAGCCGCACCTATAATTTATATACCTATGAAAATCAGGTGGACCATTATCAGCAGGATCACTACCAACTCCATTTTTCCCACAAGTTCAATTCGTCCTTTAACCTGAAAGCTGCTGCTTTTTATACCTATGGCAGAGGTTATTATGAGCAATATGAAACAGGTCAGAAGTTTGCCGACTACCAATTGCCAAATCCGGTGATCAATGGGTTGACGATCACAAAGACGGACCTGATCCGCCGGAAATGGCTCGACAACGATTTCTATGGAACAACATTCTCTCTGAATTACCATAAAGGGAGCAATACCTTAAATGTAGGAGGTGGTGCCAACGTTTATGACGGGCGCCATTTTGGAAAAGTGATCTGGGCAAAAGTTTCTGGCGATGCCAAATATGACCATGAATGGTACCGAGGTACCGGATTGAAAAAGGATGACAATCTCTATGCAAGGTACAGTTACCAATTCACGGATAAGCTCACTGCGACAGCCGACCTTCAATACCGTTACATTGATTATCAAATTGATGGCCTGGATGACGATCTTCGGAACCTGAAACAGGAGCACAAATACAATTTCTTTAATCCAAAGGTCGGGATTTTTTATCTTCCGGGTGTCAACCAGGAGGCTTACCTGAGTTTTAGCAAAGCAAACCGTGAGCCAAACCGTGACAATTTTGTCGATGCCGACCCTTCTGGGAAACAGCCAACCTACGAATCGCTAAATGATTATGAATTGGGCTATTTGTATAAATCATCCAATTTGATGGTTGGTGCCAACCTTTATTATATGGATTACAAAAACCAGTTGATCCTAACTGGTCAGATCAACGACGTGGGTTCTGCAATAATGACCAATGTCGATAAGAGTTTTAGGGCAGGGATTGAATTGATGGCAGGGATTAAATTTCTTAAAGTCTTTGACTGGAACGTGAATCTGACACTGAGCAGGAACAGGATCAACGGTTTCACAGATTATGTCGAAGACTGGGACAATGGTGGGATGATCGAAACCCCGCTAGGGAAAACCGACATCGCCTTTTCACCATCGGTTACCGGTAATAGCGTTCTTTCGTTTAAACCCGGGAAGAAATTGGAGATCAGCTTTTTATCCAATTATGTTGGCAAGCAGTACATCGACAATACCACAAGCGAAAACCGGAAATTGGATGCCTATTTTGTGAGCAACCTGAAATTCGATTATCTGTTGAAGCAGAAGCTGTTTAAATCGGTAAAGCTTAACCTATTGATCAACAACATCTTCAACAGGATGTACGAAAGCAATGCCTGGGTCTATTCCTATTTTTATGAAGGGAAACGGAACAAGATGGATGGTTATTTCCCGCAGGCAGGAACGAATTTTCTGGTTAGCGTGAATGTGGATTTCTAGGCTGGCTGCTGGTGACTGGCGGCTGGCGGTTCGAGGTAGGAAGTTGTAAGTGGTTCCAATAGTGAAACTTATCTTTCTGCGGTATTCAGCATGATCTGCTGGAGATATTTTCTGATGTCCCAAATCTGAAATTGATCTTTCTGCGATTTTCAGCGTGATCTGCGGGAAATTTTTTGTTCATTTTCCCGCAGATCGCGCTGATTTTCTCAGAGTTTTTTATTTTTCGTATAATTCAGGAAAAGTTTAGCTTTGTAAAAAAAACGAATTATGGGAGATTTATTTCAGCAGGTCCTTACATGGTACATGGAACACATTACCTATTGGAGTGTCTTTTTATTGATGGCTATCGAAAGTACAATTATTCCATTTCCTTCAGAATTGGTCATTCCACCGGCTGCATTTAAAGCTGCAAACGGCGATCTTAATATTTTCCTTGTGATTTTTTCAGGATCGATGGGGGCTGTCGGAGGTTCAATGATCAACTACTACCTGGCAAAATGGCTCGGCAATGCATTGCTGATCAAATTTGTAAATACTCGTTTTGCACATATGTTGATGATCGATCAGGCGGCACTTGATAAAACGGAGAAGTACTTTTTAAAGCATGGCAAGACTTCAACTTTGATTGGCCGGTTGGTTCCGGGAGTTCGGCATTTGATTTCTTTGCCTGCCGGGATTGCCGGAATGAAAATCAAGGATTTTTTGCTTTTCACGGCAATCGGCGCAACGGCTTGGAACATCATCCTTGCAATGCTGGGTTATTTTTTCTATACCCAGAAGGAACTCCTGGATAAATATTACAAGGAGATGATTTATATTGTATTGTCCCTCGGTGCCATGTATGTTATTTATCTGATTTATAATTCGTTTAAAAAGGATAAGAAAAAACAGGAATCTTCGTTATAAATCACTCCACGGGAATTAGTGATATAATAAAAAAAGTGCAACGTTTTTAACCGTTGCACTTTTTTTATTATATTGTATATCAATACGTTGTTTATGGAAGCAACTGTGCCAGTTTTTTAGCAAGGTCTTCGCCGCGCAGGTTCTTTGCAATAATCTTACCCTCTTTGTCTAGTAAAAGTGTAAATGGGATTGCCTGAACGCCATATTTTACCGCCACCTCATTTTGCCAGTATTTCAAGTCCGAAACTTGGTTCCAGGTCAGTTGGTCGTCAGCAATCGCTTTAATCCAGGCTGCCTTGTCGCGGTCGAGCGATACCCCAAGAATATCAAATCCCTTGGTCTTGTACTGATTATAAAGAGCCACTACGTTGGGATTTTCTTTTCGGCAAGGACCGCACCATGAAGCCCAGAAGTCAACCATCACAATTTTTCCACGCAACGACGAAAGTGTGAAAGGTTTCCCATCCGGTGTATTTTGTGTAAAATCGGGTGCAACTCCTCCACTTTCGGTAAGCCTCATCTTATCGGCCATCTTCTTAAGTTCCGACACATAAACCGATGCATGGATAGAAGGGTCAAGAAATGCAACAAGCGTATCAATTTCGTGGGCATTGATCTCATTGGCAAACTGCATCAATACGATCAAAGGGGAAACCGGGGATTTTGGATGCTCGCGGATGAAATTCTTGGAGTAAACCTTCTGGTTGTCCATCATTGCTTCGTAATCGATCTTGGCTTTTTTCATCCCGTCCTCATTGCCCGACTGCATGGCTTCGGTATATTTTTGCTGTAAACCCTGAATTTCCCTGTTGATGTTTTTCAATTCCTTGTTCAGGACCGAAAACTCGTCATTGGATTTTGACCCTTTTACAACGGTTTTATCGAGACTGTCGCCAAAAGCTTCGACAGTGAGGCTACCATTTTCGGCAAAAAACTGTGCAAGCATTTGCTGTGGCCCCATCGTGATCAAACGTAATTCGGGAATTTGGGTCTTTCCTTTCAAAACGAATTTCTGCTTGTCAATTTTAGCAGAGTCTTCTGTAACCCACTTTCCATCAACAAATTTCAATAACCTGACTTCGCCGGTCTCCTTGCCCTTGATCGTTCCATTGATCACAAATCCTTCAGGTTTGGCACAGGAGAAAAGCACTGAAAATGCAAATAAAATAAATAGTAAATTTCTCATTGAATAATAATTTCGGTATTGTATGAATTCTCGTTTAAATATTATGGTTGCAAAAGTATTAAAACAAATCAAATAAGGAATTGTTTGATCCATCAAGGACTTTATCCTGGAAGGGGTAAAGTGTATTTTGATAATAATCGTCTCGCATTGAAATAATAATTGCGTCTTTGAATAGGGAAAAGCTTTTGAATAGTTGTATCTGTCAATAAATTGACCAAATTTTGTTTGCCAACAAGCCTGATCAACTCATACCATCCCAGACTATTTAGTGCTTTGATGAAAACCTGGTCATCGTTCTTAAAATAATCAACCGGATCGGAAAGTATTTTTCCGACGATTTCAGCTCTTTGATTCTCGGGAACATCCCAAAGCATTGCTTTCAATTTGACTTCCAATCCAATAGCCATCGTTTTTTACAAATATATTTCTACTTATTTCTATCTGTTTCTATTTATTTCCACCTATTTCCAATTGTATCAAAAACTCCCATTTCCCTTCCCTACCAACTTAAAGTACTGGTTGAGCAATTCGTGTGCTGCCATAAAAGAACTCATCCCATCGGTAAGCACAAGCTGTTCGTAGTGTGGAAGTTTGTGGCGGATTGCCGGATTGTAATAAAAATTGTGCCTCAACGATTCGTTGATCGTTTCGTACATCCAATAGCGTGCCTGATCGTGGCGCCGGTTTTTAAAATAGCCATTCTCCTTTGCCATAGAGACATACGCACCCACTGTTTCCCAGACTTGCGGTACACCTGTGTTATCGATTGACGAGCAGGTCAAAACCGGGGGAATCCAACCCGATCCTGTTGGCGGAAAGAGGTGAAGGGCATTCCTGAACTGCGCCGCTGCAAGTTGTGCCCTTTCATAATTGTCGCCATCGGCTTTGTTGATCACTATGGCATCTGCCATTTCCATGATTCCGCGCTTGATTCCCTGAAGTTCATCGCCCGCCCCGGCAATCTGGATCAACAGGAAGAAATCGACCATTGAATGGACTACCGTTTCCGACTGTCCAACACCGACTGTTTCGATAAAAACTGTATTAAATCCCGCTGCCTCACATAAGATGATGATTTCGCGTGTTTTGCGTGCAACACCTCCCAACGAGCCTGCCGATGGGCTGGGCCGGATGTAGGCGTTCGGGTCGGAAGAGAGTTCCTCCATCCGGGTCTTGTCGCCAAGTATTGAACCCTTCGATCGTTCCGAACTTGGGTCAATCGCAAGGACTGCCAGTTTGCCGCCACTTCGTGTGATGTGTTTGCCAAGCGATTCGATAAATGTGCTTTTGCCAGCTCCGGGTACACCGGTAATCCCGATCCTGATCGATTGACCGGCATGGGGAAGGCATTTGATGATGATTTCCTGTGCAACCTTCTGATGGTCAGGATTATTGCTTTCAACAAGCGTAACTGCCTGACTAAGAATGGTTATGTTCCCTTCAAGTATCCCTTTTAAGTAATCGTCGGATGACAGCATTTTCCGCTTCCCCTTTTTGAGAAACCGCTGTACGGATTCAACATTCACCGAATCCGGCTTTTCAATTCCTGCGTTTACGTTTAACCCAATGTATTGAGGGTCGTTTTCGGGATGGTGATGGCTCATGATCTTCAATTTTCTGATTACTTCAACCACGTTACCTTTTAACGGTTCCGGCAACCCTTAAAACAGTGGTCGAATGGCCAGGGTCGTTGGATATTAGGGTGATCATTTTATTTTGCATCCCCACTTTGCCACTTGAATCAAACGTAACCTTCATCTCGGTATTTCCACCCGGAGGAATTGTAGTCGCTGCTGGTTTTGCAGTCGTACATTCGCATGATACAGACACACTTCTGATAATCAGATCCTTTTTCCCTTTATTGGTTATCCTGAAAAGATAATCGACTTTTTTGCCTTCCTGGATAACCCCAAAATCGAAGGTGCGGCTACTGAAATCAATAATCGGAGCTTTGGCCAGTTCTGATTCGCTGAGTTTTGAAAAATCCTCCTCGACAGTGGCACCTACCTTTATGGAATTGTCGAAATTCTTTTCTCCGTTGAAAGAGATGGGAATGGTGGTTGAAAGGTAGCCATAGGAAGGTTTCTTCAAGCCATTGAATGAGATAACTATTGAGCCTTTCGTTTTTGCGGGAACAACAACCGGGAATGTAACGATGGAAATATGAGTAGGAATATCCTTAAAACCAACTGAGACAGGTGCTGTTCCTGGATTATAAAAGGAGAGCGTATCCGTTTTTACCTCATTGTCCTTCACCTTTAAAAAGGAGAGTTCCCTCGATTTCAACCTGATTTTTCCAAAATCGACTGAATAAATTTCTTCAATTTTCAAATCGCGTGGAATCACCTCACCAGTGATGGTCAGTACAACTACCGACTTTGGGATATTGGCCATGACCGAAATGCTTTTTGTGAAAATCCCCGGACGGAATTCAGGGTTGTAGGATACTTTGATGAACCCTGTTTTCCCCGGAAGAACCGGTTCACGGCTCCATTCCGGTGTTGTACAGCCACACGAAGCTTCCACTCCCTGGATAATCAGCGGTATTTTTCCGGTATTCACAAATCTGAAATCATAAATGGCAGGGCCATCAGCCTCCTTGATCTTACCAAAATTATAATCCATCTTTTCAAATTTGACATCTGCAACGGATTGACCATTAGAGAACTGTACTCCGATAATCATCAGAAGCAGACCTATTGTACCAAAAATCCGGATTATCCTCAATGTGTATTTTGAATCTTTAATCTGACTCATTTTATCAATTCTTTTTTCTATTTCATTACTCGTCCCCAAACAACACCCCCATATTGCGGGCTTTTTTGATCAATGGATGGTTGGGATCGACCAAACTAAGTTTTCCACCAACTTCCTCAAGGGCAATTTTACCAAGCACATCCCCATGAATGCATACCATATTACCGAAATCGCCCGCCGCTATAAGTTCTGCAGCATATGCGCCATAACGGGTTGCAAGGATCCGGTCCATCGCGGAAGGACTTCCACCACGTTGCACATATCCCAATCTTGTCTCGCGGGCTTCGATGTTGGTGGTTTGCTGGATCCGTTCTGCTATGTAAGAGGCTGCCGAAATATTAATTGGCTTTTGGATCCCTTCCGCCACAACAACAATTGCGGAAGTTTTCCCTTTTGAAAAACGGTCTTCGATTTCGCGGCACACCTTGTTGATGTCATAGGCGATCTCGGGAATTAAAATAACGTCACCCCCACCTGCTATACCGGCGTACAAGGCAATCCATCCGGCATTGTGACCCATCAATTCGATGACCATTGCCCGTTGATGGGAGTTGGCTGTCGAGTGCAATCGGTCGATGGCATCTGTTGCGATACTTACAGCCGAGTCAAACCCGAAAGTTAAATCCGTACCGAAAACATCGTTATCAATGGTCTTGGGAATCCCAATTACATTAAGACCCTCAAGGGATAGCAGATGAGCAGTTTTCATGGTACCATTGCCACCAATGCAAACCACGCAGTCGAGACCAAGCTCTTCATAATTCTTTTTAATCAGTCCTGGCTTGTAATTAAAAACCTCACCCTTTTCCATTTTAAATGGCTTATCACGCGAAGTTCCCAGAATAGTACCACCAAGCGTGAGGATGCCCGACAATTTATTCGCTTCGAGTACAACATATTCTTTTCGTATCAAACCACCAAAACCGGCAGTAAATCCAATTACTTCCATTCCATGGTTGATGATTGCTGTTTTTCCGACACCCCTGATCGCGGCATTAAGCCCCGGACAATCTCCTCCGGCAGTTAGAATTGCAATTTTCTTACCCATACAACTGATTTTTGGTATAATTTTAACAATCGAATTTTATTACCTGCAAATCTAATACATATTTGCAGACCTATTTTTTCAAAAGCAAAACATTTTATCGTAAATTTGGAACATGTTTCAGGTTTCATATGACAATTTGTTCAATGACAGCGAATTGCCTGAAAAACAATTGTAAACGTAACTCATTTATTATGAAGGGTTTATTGTTTGGCTTTGTACTAATACTATTTTTGACTTCAAGTTGCAGACAGGGAACTAAAAAGGTAACCGTTGATACATCTGCTGCAAAAGAATTGCTGGATAATGCTGCCTGCTGTGATAAAGGTCCTGTAAACCAATTGACCGATGCTGAAAAAGCCCAGGGATGGGAGCTGATGTTCAATGGATCCGATAGTGCCGGTTGGCGGGGATACAACAAGGATCATTTCCCTGCAGCCTGGACAGTTGAAAATGGATCCCTTCGATGCAAAAGTCAGGAAGGCAGGGGAGAAGCAGGTAAATCAGATGGTGGGGATATTATTTATTCAAAGAAGGTATATTCAAATTTTGATATCCGTCTGGAATGGAAAATTTCCGTAGGCGGAAATTCAGGAATTTTCTATTTGGGAAGGGAAGTGCCCGATTGGCCAATCTATAAGAGCGCATTGGAGATGGCGATCCTTGACAATGAAAAAAATGACGATGCTTCACGCGGAAAGGATGGCAACCGCAAGGCTGGGTCTCTTTACGACCTGATTCCAGCCAACCCACAGAATGCGAGGCCGGTTGGTGAATGGAACTCTGTGGAGATCATTGTATTGCAAGGCAAGGTTGTCCACAGGCAAAATGGGAAAACGATTCTTGAATATGAACTATGGACTCCGGCATGGAAGGAACTTGTGAAAAACTCCAAATTCCCAGGAATGAATCCTGATTGGGACAATATAGCCAAAGAGGGGCTGATTGGTCTGCAGGACCATGGTTGCGATGTATGGTTCAGGAATATAAAAATCAGGGCATTGTAAACACCCCATTCAAAATATTAATATCATTTGTGATTTTCGAATATAGATGAATTGAATATTTTTATTCCAGCAGGATCGTAAATCCAAAAGAAATTTGAAAATTTGCAATCGAAATAACACATTTGGATTTTGTTATGGTCAACACCTATCGTTTTAATATTAATCGTTTGAAAATTAAATGTTTAAATCTATGAAAAGTAAAGTTTTGATTTTGTTGGTCAGCGTATTGTTTGTTGCTGGCTGCGGTAATGGCAATAAAGACAAAGTAGCGTTGAATTCGCTTACTGCGGAAGAAAAAGCACAGGGCTGGATCCTGATGTTTGATGGTAAAACCAGCGATGGATGGCGCGGGTATAACAAGGAGACTTTCCCGGTTGATTGGACTATTGAAGATGGAGCCCTGAAATTAAAAGGATCTGGTAACGGTGAAGCTGGTGCTTTGACTGGTGGTGACATCGTTTATGGCAAGAAATTTTCGAATTTTGATTTAAAAATTGAATGGAAAATATCCAACGGTGGCAATTCAGGTATTTTTTATTTGGCACAGGAAGTTCCAGGCAAAGAAATCTGGAGAACTGCCCCTGAATTTCAGGTACTCGACAATGACCGTCATCCCGATGCCATGTTGGGTAAAGACGGAAACCGAAAAGCAGGTTCGTTGTACGACCTGATCCCGGCAAAACCACAAAACACAAAGCCAGCCGGTGAATGGAACTCAGTTGAAATCGTCTCTTATCAGGGTACAATCGTTCACAAGCAGAACGGCGAAACCGTATTGGAATACCATCTCTGGACTCCTGAATGGAACGAACTGGTAAAGAATTCCAAATTCCCCACCTACAATCCCGAATGGGCCAATGTAGCAAAAGAGGGATTTATTGGCATGCAAGACCATGGCAACGATGTGTGGTACAGGAACATAAAGATCCGTCCGTTGTAATTTCATACGGATTTAAAAAATATCTAAGCCGGTTTCCAAATGGATCCGGCTTTTTTTTTTGATCTGGAATGATTTGTTTTATTTTATTGTCAACGTCATAAAGTCATCAACAGTTATCACTTCATCTCACCCTTTCCCATCCCCAATTGCTTAAAAGCTGATGTTTTCTCCAAGTTCCGTTCTCCAGCCCCATGCCTTATGCTCCCAGCCCCACGCTAATAATCAGGAGAATACCCCGACTTGTTCAATATTCCCTGATAGTCGTTGTCCGACATCAGTTCAGGAAGGGTGATCCCCGGATTTTTTTTCATATATTGTTTCACAATTTGCCAACCAATCCAGATTCCTGTCCTTCCCGGCGATTCGTTCGTAAACGTTGAGGTGAAAGGGGCAGGGCCAATGAACCTGACGATGTTCATCCGTTCAGTATTGAACAACAGTTTATGCTCGATCAGGTAAGTCCACATGCCGGGTTCGTTTTTGATGCACCACTCCAGCTTTTCGGGTTGATATCCAATTTTCAGGTAATCAGGATCTTCCGGGTACATCGCATCAAGAAAATAGAGGATCTTACCGTAATAGACCATATTGGAAATCAGGTTGGTCTTCGATTCATCAAATTCAAATTCTGATATTCCCCAGGAATAAAGGACGTCGAAAGGGATTTTTGCACTGTGCATGTTTTCCCTTTTGTATTGTGCAACACCAAGCATCGAATAAAACTTACATTCCGCTCCCAGATAATTGTCGAGGCTGATCCCGATCGCTTCATTGTTCAGGGCAACCGACTGGTTGAAACCTGAAAGTATCGTAATTATTTGTGGCACTGTTTTTTGTGGAAAGTAATACTTGTAATGTTTGAACCCGTCTTCGAGCTTTTTGCGGATAACCGACATATCCTTAAAAACCGAATCAATCTTTAACCGCGACAGAACCCTCATGGAATCGGAAAGGAATGAGTTCAGGTAAGTTGGGTAAAGGGAATCTGATGGGCTACCAATCGCAATGATGTTCTCGCTGTACGAATCAAAAAAACGGCCATATTCCTTTCTAAGTTTAGGTATCTTAACTTTCGCATTATCAGGGGTTACTGTGAACAATTCCTGGTCAAGCCTTTTGATCTCAAGGTTTAAGTTTATACCGGATACATCGATTTTCAAAGGGTTCCTGTGGCACGAAATCGTTATCAATGCCATCGAAACCAAAAGGAAAACTCTATTCATAGATCACAATTTTACAATTTTGTTACTTTTGTTCTGTTCTTTGGCGTAAAAGTATAAAATGAACGGGAAAACCTGGATCAAAAAATCAATGGTCATGAAAAAACTCTTATCTGTTGTTCTTTTACTCTTTCTGATCGCTCCAACTTATGCGCAAGGCAAGTATAGGTTGACCTTCCTTGCAAGCCCTCAGGTTTCGTGGATGTCATCTGGTTCTAAAGATGTTAGTCCCGACCGGAGCCTTATGGGTTTTGGTTATGGCATTGAAGGGGATTTTTTTCTTGGGAATGAAAATTATGCGCTCACTACCGGGTTGACAATGAGTTCGGCAGGTGGATCGATGATCTATTCCCCTTCCATCAATCTGGACGGTAAGGTATTGCCAGCCGGCACAAAAGTGAAATACTTCATCAAATACATTGAAGTCCCGTTTGCGTTAAAAATGCGCTCCAAAGATTTTAATCGGACCCGTATTTTCGCCCAGTTTGGGATTACCAACTGGCTGAATGTTGATGCTAAAGCGTCGAGTAGCGATGGAACCTACCTAAAGGAGAAAATTAGGGGAGAAGTCAAACTTTTCAATATCGGTTTAAATGTGGGTGTAGGTCTGGAATATGATCTCGGACATGGAAATTCGCTTACAGGAGGACTTGTCTATTCCAATGGGTTGTTGGACGCTACATCCAATTCAACAGTCAGTGAATCAACCACGATTAAAGTAGTCAGATTCAGGTTTGGGTTTGTTTTTTAAATTTTATACTTAAAGGTCAACCATGAAAATAGCACTTGCTCAATTGAATTTTCACATTGGAAATTTTACTGCAAACCGCGATCAGATCATCGCAAACATTGAAAAAGCCAAAGTCCAGGGCGCGGAACTGATCGTATTTTCGGAATTGACAGTATGTGGCTATTATCCAAATGACCTGCTTGAAAGGCGGGAATTTATAGATTCGTGTTTGGAATCTGTAAACAGGATTGCGTCCCATTGTCATGGGATTGCCGCTTTGGTGGGCGCCCCGAGCATCAACAGTTCGCCAAATGGCAAGATGCTTTTCAACTCAGCTTTTTTTTTAAGGGATGGCCGTGTTGAAAGCGTTCATAGTAAGACACTTCTGCCTACGTATGATATTTTTGACGAATACCGCCATTTTGAGCCCAACCGTGAGTTTAACCTGATTGAGTTGAATGGGGTGAAACTGGCTGTGACCATTTGTGAGGACCTTTGGTTCAATCAACCGGTTTTCAGCACATTCGGGAGGGAAAACCTTTATTCGGTTTGTCCGGTTGCCCAATACAGCCTCCAAAAACCCGATTTGCTCATCAACCTATCCGCTTCACCTTTTTCGTACAATCAGGCCGACCTTCGGAAGAATATTCTTTTGGAGAATGCCCGGAAATACAAATTGCCAATTGTTTACGTTAACCAGGTGGGGGCACAGACCGAACTTATCTTTGATGGGGGTTCCCTGTTTGTGGACAAGAATGGAAATGTGGTCCATGAAATGGCCTATTTTGAGCCCGATTTTGCGATCATCGATACTTCAGCGATTGACACAAAAGCGGTTGTGCAGGAAAAAAAGGAGACGATCGCCACAATTTACGATGCGTTGGTGTTGGGAATCCGGGATTATTTTGTCAAGACGAACTTTAAGACTGCGACGTTGGGCCTCTCGGGGGGGATCGATTCGGCAGTTACGCTGGCACTTGCCGAAAAAGCACTTGGGGCTGAAAACCTTCATGTCCTTTTAATGCCGTCAAAATATTCTTCCGACCATTCTGTGGATGACGCTATAAAGTTGGCCGAAAACCTTGGTATTAAATACGATATTGTAAGGATTCACGAGATTGTTGAAGCTTTTGACCAGACATTAAGCCCTGTATTTGAGGACCGTGCACCCGATCTGGCCGAGGAGAACATCCAGGCCCGTGTGCGTGGCACCTTGTTGATGGCCTTATCGAACAAGTTTGGGCATATCCTGCTCAATACCTCGAACAAGAGCGAGGCTGCGGTGGGGTATGGCACTTTGTATGGCGATATGAATGGCGGGTTGTCTGTTTTGGGGGATGTTTACAAGACCGACGTATTTGGGTTGGCAAGGTACATCAACCGCGAAACGGAGGTTATCCCCATCAATACGATCGTCAAACCTCCATCGGCAGAGTTGCGGCCCGACCAGAAGGACTCTGACTCACTACCTGAATATGAGGTACTTGATAAAGTTCTGTTTGATTATATCGAATTGGCCAAAAGTCCGGAGGAGATCATTGCCATGGGATTTGACGAAAAAACTGTCCATCGGACTGTGCTGATGGTCAACCGGAACGAATACAAGCGTTTTCAGGCGCCACCGATCCTGCGGGTCTCATCAAAAGCTTTCGGCTTTGGCCGGAAGATGCCCCTTGTGGCGAAGTATGTGCTATAAAAAAGGACATCTTGCAAACCAAAATAGATCAGGAGGTACGAACGGGTCAGGCGGCTGGAAGCCGCCTTTTTTATCATGAGTCAATCAGCTTCTGATCTTAGAGCTGGTTTTCTTTTGCGCACAAAGTTTTTAAAGTTTGCCGAAGGTTGCAAACAACATAACAGCACCCTCACCCTCAGGACCTGTCATTGCGCGGAGTGCGGCACAATCTAAATTTGAAAGATAATCAACTGCTCTCCAAAGCAATCTCATCCAATCTCATCCTAAGAAGAACTATCCAAAAATCATTGTTCTGGATGACACCACCAACTACCAAACGGCTTTTCCTCCCCGTCTGAAAGGAGCTTTGCACTTTTCCGAACATTCGGACACGGACGATTTGGCTGCTGATCCTTTACCTTGGGTGGCACGGCCCCTTTTGCAAGGGCGACGCGGTCTAACAGTCTTTTGATCTTTGACATGGTTTTTTCAGTACCGCTTGCCCTGGGTTAGGATATGCTGCCCTTCCAGGGGCAGGGACTGTAGAAGGAATTTGAATGGCTTCCAAAAGTTTGAATTAATTGATTGTGCCAACCATTTTGTCTTGCACTTTTCCCAAGGCGTTGCCATTGGGCCAGAGTATGCTGCCACTGCGTGGCGGGAATTCTGCTGGGATGATAATATGGCTTTTTGTAGAAGGTTCTTTTTCAGCATTTTGGAAGCCAGTCTAAATCTCAGCACGGTCAACAGGCTGAAGGCTCAATATATCCCAGCCCAATGGCAACGCCTTTGGAAACAAAAAACCAATAGCCTAACGGCAACGCCTTGGGATAACAATCAAAATAGGCTTTCAAAAATACATTTAATTTGGCTTACCTTTTCCGGCGCAGATCACATTTGGTCATTTGAGAAGATCCTGATTGCGCCGCTCGGTCCTGGGGGATTGTCCTTATCTACAATAATGTAACCTCTGCGAGGTATAGATTGAGCAGGAGACATGTTGGGATTTCCAATAAAAAAAGAGGACGCCACCTGATTTTACAGGGACGTCCTCTTCAAAATTAATAAGTGAATTTATGGAATGGCGTTTACTTGCTTGAAAAGGCATGCAAAGCTCCGTGACTGTCAACCCGCACAATTTCGGTCTTGTTGTTTTTTGAAAGAAATACAAACCAATTGTCTTCGTTGGCAAACTGATCGCCGTAAAGTACTGTTCCCGATTCATTAAATTTATTGTCATCCAAATAGATAACCGATCCAATCGTGTAATCTTTGTACCTTTTGCTGATCTCTTTCTGCGCCTGGACTGGAATAGCACCAAAATCGACATGTTGCGTTGTGCTGACAAGTTTTGCATCCAAATCATAAAAGGCTGTTTCCGGTTTACCATTCAACACAAAAGCCGCTTCGTAAAAATTGTCGGTCCTCTTCCAGTTGACATTGGTCGCACCCATAAAATCGGCGTTAAAATTATTCTCTGCCTGGACACTTTCAGGACCATTCGCCATTTTTGTGGCCAAAGCATTGGTTGTTCTATTCTCGTTTGCTTTTGCGGGCATCATACCGATCATTAAAAAGACCCCAACTGAGAAAAATATTGCTGTTTTCATATCTCTAAAATTTTAATTGTTAAACAAATTACTTAAATCTTGTACCGGCAAAACTATCAGGCCAATCGTGAAGATTTTGTGAAGAATTCAATGGCTTGAAAAACATTAACTTACATTAACCGATGTTTACAATGTAAAATTTGTACTACAAAAATTAAGAAACAATTAACATACGGAAACGATCTTAATGAAAATCGTTTCCTATTTTTGTGCCGGATTAAATTTTTTAGGTATTAAAAAATGGGTGAGGAAGTAAATTATCAGGATGTGCAGTTCAGGTCAATGCTTGATCAGATCAACGAGTTGTTTTTTGAATTCGGGCTCAAGATCCTCAACATGGACGACATTAGCCGGAAATTGGGAATTTCGAAAAAGACCCTTTACCGCTATGTTAAAAGCAAGGAAGACCTGATTGCGAAGCTTTTTGATTATGAGCAAATTAAAGGCGATGAAATAATGGATGAAATTGGCAAACAAAACGTCAATGCCATTGAAAAGCTCTTTAAGGTAAGCCTCCACGTTTTCGAGGAGATGAAACGGTTTGATCCCAAGATCATGTTCGAGTTGCGCAAGTATTACGAACAGTTGTTCACCGTGTTTCATGCGCAGAAGATGGCCCAGATTTCGAGGTTGATGAAATTGAACCTTCAACAGGGAATTACAGAAGGTTTGTACCGTCCCGATTTGAATATCGATGTAGTTGTCGCCCTCTATATCAACTACCTTGTCGAAATCCACAACTATGATCTATGCAAAACAATAGACATGACTTTCGACGATCTCTTCAAAATTTTATTCGAGAACCACATCAGGGCTATTTCCACGACTGAGGGGGTTGCCTATTTTGAGTTCCGAAAGAAAGAAATTACAGAAAATTTAAGCAAAAATAGTAATTAGTACAAAAATTGAATTTATGTCAGCAAAAAAGTATCAGATTATCTTATTGATCCTTCTCTCTTTCGGAGGGGCAAAGATCAGTGTGGCACAGGATACCCTGCGGCTTACGTTAAGCGATGCGCTTAAAATGGCACGGGAGAACAACCTGAACCTTAAAAATTCGCAACTCGATTTAAAAATGGCCCAGAAGAAAATCTGGGAGACCACTGCAATTGGTCTGCCACATCTGGATGGAACGGCCAAATATACGTTTAGCCCAACTGTGCCAACATTGCCGGCTTCAAGTTTTGGTGGCCCGGCCAACTCGACCGATGTAATCGAATTGGGTGTAAAACAGAACATTGTGTATGACCTCACTGCTTCGCAGCTTATTTTCAACGGGGCTTACCTGATCGGGTTAAAAGCATCGAGGGTCTATTACGACCTTTCAAAGGAGTCGCTTGAAAAGGCGGAGCTTGAGATCAACGAGGCGGTTGCAAATACCTATAATATGATCCTTGTCGGTCAGGAAAGCCGCAAGATTTTGAAAAGCAACCTTGAAAATGTGAACAAAACCTTTGCTGAGATTGGGGAGATGTACAAAACTGGTTTTGTCGAAAAGACTGATGTCGATCAGTTGGAGCTTACCGCCAATACGATTTCGAATGCCATCCTTCAAGTCGATAATAATTTGGATGTTGCAAACAGGCTCCTGAAAATCCACCTTGGCCTTGTTGAGAATACCAACGTAAAATTGACCGACAAGCTGGCGATGGAGGATATACAGGTAACCAACTTGACCTCATTGGCCAATGAACCCTTTATCATTGACAAAAATGTCGATTTCAAATTGGCTACCACGGCGGAACTGCTTGCAAAATATGATTACAAGCGTGAAATAACCAGCTCTTTGCCTGTTATCGCTGCTTACTACAACCATCAGGAAAAATGGAAAAAACCAGCTTTCGACTTTGCCCCGAAAAATATCTTTGGCATCAATGTAAGCTTGCCAATTTTCAGCAGCGGACAGCGGTCGTCAACCGTTTCACAGAAAAAGATGGCTTTTGAAAAGGCAACCAACAACAAGCTTTATGCAGGAAATACATTAACCATGCAATCTGTACAGTTTCAAAACGATCTGAAGTCAAAACTTGATAAGTTCCGTATCCAGAAAAAGAGCCTGGAATTGTCGGACGTGATCTATCAGCGCACGCTCGAAAAATACAAACAGGGGATTTCATCGAGCCAGGAGCTGATGACAATTCAAAATCAATATCTTAACAACCTTACCAACTACTATCAGGGAATTTATGATGTAGTGGGTGCCAAGACCAAATTAGAGAAATTATTTAATATCAATCAGAATATCACAAAATAGAAATACTATGAAAAACATTATTTACGCATTAGCGATTACAGCAGCCCTTGCTTCCTGCAGTCAGTCAACCGACAAGAAAGGGCAATTGGAAAAATTGAAAGTTCAGCACGATGAACTGGCAACACAGATTGCCAAGCTCGAAGCCGAGGTTTATCCGAATGGAATTCAGGGTGAAACAAAATCCATACCTGTAAAGGTCGATCCCGTTAAAAGTTGTGTATTTACCCATTATGTTGAAGTACAGGGAGTTGTTGATGGCAATCAAAATGTTGCCGTTAGTCCGCAAACTGCCGGGATTGTTTCCGCAGTTTATGTTACTGAAGGTTCAAATGTGAAAAAAGGTCAGGTACTAGCCGAACTTGATGCCAAAGTCCTGAATCAAACCCTAGATGAGTTGAAAACACAAACCAGTTTTGCAACAAATCTTTACGAAAAACAGAAGGCCCTTTGGGACAAAAATATTGGTAGCGAAATTCAGTTCCTTCAAGCGAAGAACAATAAGGAATCGCTTGAGAACAAGATAAAAACCCTTCAGGGTCAAATTGAGATGTCACGGGTAATTTCACCCATCACTGGAACTGTCGAAAGCGTTCCGTTAAAGGTGGGCCAAATGGCTTCACCAGGGACACCCACCTCTGCCATCAGGGTCATCAACATGAACTCTGCCAAGATTACAGCGGCAGTATCTGAAAATTTTGCCACCAGGATCCAAAATGGGAACAAAGTGATGATCCGTTTCCCTGACACTGGAAAAGAGGTCGAATCGAGCCTGAGCTTTACGAGCCGTTTTATCGATCCGACCAACCGGACTTTTCAGGTGGAGTGTAAAATCCAATCGGGCGAAGTACAGTTGAGGGCCAATATGATCGCTTACGTAAAAATCAAAGATTACATGAACGAAAAAGCCTTCTGTCTTCCTGTAAATTACGTCCAGACCAATAAGGATGGTAAATTCATCTATGTAGCTGTTCAGAAGGACAACAAATGGGTGGCTTCCCGCAAAATGGTCAAACAGGGAATGGATTACAATGGTGTGGCCGAAATTACTGAAGGACTTTCACTTGGAGATAATGTGATCACATCTGGTTTTCAAGGCTTAAATGATGGTTCACAAATCTCGTTTTAAAACGTAACATTTACACATCATGTCAATAATTAAACACAAAATAAAAGAGTTTCTCCCCACAAGCTGGGCGATCGATAACAAGACGAGTATTTATGTGCTCGCAGTGATTATCTCGATCCTGGGGTTGATGAACTATTATTTCATCCCTAAGGAGCAATTTCCACAGGTGGTGATCCCCTATATTGTGGTGAATACCCCTTATCCTGGAACGTCTCCCGAAGATATCGAGAACCTTGTGACACGGCCAATCGAGAAACAGTTGAAATCGATTTCGGATGTGAAGAAAGTCACCAGTAATTCGGTTCCCGATTTCTCATCGATCATTGTCGAATTTGATCCCAATGTCTCCATTGAGGATGCCAAACAACGTGTCCGCGATGCAGTTGACAAATCAAAGACAGACCTTCCAAGCGACCTGCCCGATTCACCCCAGATCCTTGATATCGACATTTCGGAGTTTCCTGTGATGTACATCAATATTTCGGGCAATTACAGCCTCGACAAGTTAAAGAAGTATGCCGAGATTGCCCAGGATAAGATCGAAGGCGTCAAAGAGATCACACGGGTTGATATCGTTGGGGCATTGGAACGCGAAATCCAGATCGATGCCGATATTTTTAAGATGCAGGCTGCCAAAGTGACCTTCAGCAACATTGAACAAGCAGTTGCAGGTGAGAACCTTACAATTTCGGGTGGTACCATTATCAACAATGGCACCAAAAATACGGTCCGTTTAAAAGGTCAGTTTCAGAATGTTGAAACCATTCGAAATATTGTAGTCCATTCATCAAGTGGCGCTTACATCAAATTGACCGATATTGCCGATGTCAAGGACGATTTCAAGGAACAGGAGAGCTTTGCCCGCCTCAATGGCGAAAATGTAATCACACTGAATGTGATCAAAAAGAGTGGTGCCAACCTTTTGGATGCTTCCGACCAGATCAAGGATATCGTTGACAATCAATTGAAAGGCAGGGATTTCCCTTCTGACCTTACATTGACCCTCACAGGCGATCAAAGCCGGTTTACACGGAACACATTGGAGGAGCTCAACAATACCATTATCATCGGTTTTATCCTTGTGACCATCGTGTTGATGTTCTTCATGGGTTTCACAAACTCTTTCTTTGTTGGATTATCGGTACCGCTATCTATGGCTGTTGCCTATCTTGTGCTTCCCGGTATCGGTTTCACGATGAACATGATCGTGATGTTCGGGTTTATCTTTGCTCTGGGGATTGTGGTGGATGATGCCATTGTCGTGATCGAAAATACACACCGAATCCATAAAACTCACCCTGATATAAAAGTAGCGGCGAAAATGGCGGCGGGGGAGGTCTTCATGCCCATCTTATCGGGAACGTTGACCACATTGGCACCCTTTTTCCCGTTGGCATTCTGGCCAGGGATTGTAGGACAGTTTATGCATTATCTTCCTGTAACACTGATAATTACGCTTTTTGCATCCTTGTTTGTGGCTTATATCTTTAATCCGGTTTTTGCCGTTTCGTTTATGCAGCATGAATACGATGCAGAAGGAGACCTTAAGAAAGAATGGAAACAAACCCGGAAATTCCTGATTGTGGTTTTTGGAATTTCGCTCTTGTTCTATGTGTTCCAGATGTTCGGGATTGCCAACTTCCTCGTAATGGTCGATTTACTGGTTATCCTTTATCACTATGCACTGCGCAAATGGATTGCCTCCTTCCAGGAAACACTGTGGCCCAGTTTAATGGACCTGTATGAAAGGACGCTACGTTACTTGTTGAGAAAGAATAGGGCAGCATGGATGTTGCTTTGGATGACCATCCTGTTCTTTTTTACTATTTTTCTGACAGGAGTTGTGAAACCAACGGTACTGTTTTTTCCAAACAGCGACCCGAACAATGTTTACGTTTATATCAAAATGCCAGGCGGGACCGACCAGTTGGTGACCGATAGCGTCACAAGAATTGCAGAAAAGCTTGTTTATAAGGTTATTGGGAAAAATAATCCCGATGTCGAATCGATCATATCCAATGTGACCATCGGAGCTGAAGAACAAGGTTTTACATCAACCGGTAAACCTTTTAACAAAGGGAAGATTTCCGTCAACTTTGTTGAGCATAAGTTAAGGACAACCGGCATTTCGACAACCAAATACATGGAAATGCTCAGGGATGGCGTGAAGGATATTCCGGGTGCCCAGGTAACGGTCGATAAAAGCAAGATGGGTCCACCAACCGGTAAGCCGATCAATATTGAAGTAACCAGCGAAAACCTCGATTACCTTGTTTCAGATGCGTATGCTTTTAAAGGATATCTCGATTCATTGAGGATTCCTGGCATCGATGAACTGAAAACGGACTTTGAGATGAACTCTCCCGAAATCGTAATTGAGATCGACCGTGACCGTGCTATGCGCGAAGGGCTTTCGACAGGTCAAATCGGAATGGAAATACGTACTGCACTTTTCGGGAAAGAGATTTCCAAATTCAAACAGGACGAAGACGAATACCCGATTACGCTTCGGTATAAAAAAGTGACCCGCGACAATATCAATTCGCTTGTCAACCTTTTGATCACATACCGCGATATGAACAGTGGACAACTTAGAAGTGTCCCATTGTCAACGGTTGCGCGGATCGATTATTCGACTACCTATGCAGGGATCAAGCGATTGGATCAAAAACGGGTCATCACCGTTTACTCAAATGTGGTTTCTGGTTATTCGGCAAACGATATCGTTCCGAAAATCAAGCAATTGGCTACAAATTTCAACAAGCATGAAGGCACAGAGATCAAACTGACCGGCGAGCAGGACGACCAGGCCGAAACAATGACCTTCCTGATCAAGGCAATGGTCATTGCACTTGGGATCATCTTCTTTATCCTGATTACCCAGTTTGGATCGATCAGCAAGACGATCATCATTCTTAGCGAAGTCATATTCAGTGTAATAGGCGTTTTACTGGGTGTGATTATTTTTAAAATGGACCTCGTGATCATGATGACCGGGCTTGGGATTGTTGCCCTGGGCGGTATCGTAGTCCGAAACGGTATATTAATAGTCGAGTTCTCTGATGTCATGAAACAGCGCGGCCTGAAAACCCGTGAAGCCATTGTTCTTGCCGGTCGGACCCGTATCACACCGGTTGTTTTAACAGCAACCGCCACAATGCTGGGGCTTGTTCCATTGGCAGTAGGGATGAACATCAACTTTGTGACCATGTTCACACAGCTGAACCCTCACATTTACTTTGGTGGCGACAACGTCGCTTTCTGGGGGCCACTGGCTTGGACCATTATTTTCGGCCTCAGCTTTGCCACCTTCCTGACACTGGTTTTTGTGCCAGCATTGTATTACCTTGATTATGTGATCAAACTGAAATTCAAAAAGAGGAAAAACCTCCGCAGGATCAAAGAGTTAAATCAAAAATAAATTCCAAAGGCGGGGCACGAAAGTGTCCCGCTTTTTTATTAAGAAAAAATGTAAATTTACGTTCAGAAAAAAAACGTAAAAATATGTTTCAGAAAGATTATATATTGCGGATGATCGAAATGATTGGTGATTTGATTGCCATGATCATCGGCCTATTGAAGAAAGGCGATCCCGACCAGGCAGAAAAGATCCTTGAACGCAGCTATTATGAGTTTCTCCGGCGTGATGCCTCTTTTTTCCAACTGATACCCAAAGATCAGTTAACCAATCAGTTGCTAAGTGACCACAACTATACGAATGGCCATCTGGCAGTCCTGGCCGAATTGTTCTATGCAGAAGCGATGATCAATGAAGCCCAAAACAAACAGGAAAACAGTAAACAGTACTACGAAAAATCGCTGGTGTTGCTGGAGTTTCTTGAGCAGGAAGACAAGACCTGGTCGGCAAAACGCGAAGAACGGATGAACCTGATCAAGGAGAAAATATCAGTACTGTAATTTAATTGACTGAATAACATACAATTAAATTCAAAGGAAAATTTTGAGTTCCGATATGGGCCTTTATCGTTAAAAAAAACCCTCAAGGTCCAGTCGGCCTTGAGGGTTTGTGTTAATGGGTACGTTTGGTCCAAGTACCGCCGCCAGATGCACCATCTACAGGGGCTGCCGGGGCAGAAGCAGCATGTGTTTTATTCGGATCAATTAATAACATCATGGTCGTTGCGGCAGCAATGGCCATATATCCTGCTTTGCCAATGGCCTGTTTGCGGTTCATTTTTTGACTTCCCTTTACTTCTTCTACAAAGGTTTCTTCACTTTTCGATTTCATGTTTGCTGGTTTTTGATTTAAAAATATTTTTTACTATTTTCAGGAAAGGGCAGACTCATAGGTCGCGCCCCTTCCAAATTTTCAAATTATCACATCATTTCCTGATTAGCACTTTTATTGTTTGAGTCATTCCTTTGTCTTCGATGCTTAGCAAATAAAGACCGCTGCTAAGGTTGGGAAGTCCAATAATATTTAAGTTTCCTTCATCCAATTTTTTGGATAGTACCACCTTACCCAAACCATTGTACAACGTTGCGATTGCATCATTGCCAACTTCACCAATCACACGGATCTCAACATTGCGGACCGCATAAGCCGACAGTTTCGCATCAGGTAGTTTTTGGTTCCCAACCCCGCTGATGACATCACTTGTATGAAGATAGAACCGGTTCGATACAGAAGTGTTTGCTACCACCAATGCTTTGTAATTTCCCTTGGAAAGATCTGTGAACGTGTTTGTTAACATATCTTCCAGAATTACCTTGCAATTGGGGTCGAGTTGGATGGTTTTAACAGAGAAGACGATTTCACCACCAGCTTTTGAATCGAGGCCTACCGGGATCACAAGGCTGCCATACTGATTGTTCGGCAAACACTGCAACTGGAAATCAACGCCATTGTCCTCGACAAGCTTTGTATAAAGAGAGAATGAAGGGTCGGCTTTAAATACACCGGCATCATAACCAACATCCAACCCTGCGGTTGTCCCTTCGATAAATTTGATAACTGTTGCAACGCTTCCAGCACTGCTGGCGGCGATCAGCTTAATTTCCGACATAGGAGTTTTTGCCGCTTTAAACAGCGCAGTTCCCTGGTGTGCCTGCATGGACGAAGTAAAGTTCAAATTTCCCGCAACCGCCGATTTTACAAAGAACCCCTGGCCAACCTGTGCATAGAAAGGGGCGCCTTCGTTATAAGTATGGTTTACTACCTGATATTCCTTAGGCGTTGCAGTCTCGTCCCATACATAAACAGCTGCATAACTCCCGGTCAAAGCATCAG